>OGSQ01000449.1_pt1 | contig 15304 bp, 11 predicted proteins | sample 1573921 | NCBI WGS metagenome assembly OGSQ01 (sample SAMN03295832, study PRJEB24534) | human gut metagenome | isolation source: fecal sample 7 from infant 4 | host: Homo sapiens | place: USA: Pittsburgh, PA | collected 2014-07 | reverse complement strand
GGAAAATGTTTACAGACAAAAAATGATATGCTACTATTTATGTAATAATATTTCATAATAAATTTGAATTTATGAAATGATATTAAAACATTATTAAAGCATTTATAGGAGGATATTATGAGTAAAAATTTAAGAACTAGAATCATATGCTTATTAATTTCTATTTCTATTTTTATTGGTTTGGTACCAACATTTAGTGTCAGTGCTTTAGGTGATTTTGATATATCATCACCTCTTATTTCTATTCCTATTAATAACTATATTACAAAGCTTGCACCTGGAATTTTAGAGAAGGGTTATTCATTTGTTGACAGTAATGGAAAGAAAAATGAAAGCTTTGTTATAGAAGTAGACCCTCTAAATGAAAAAGTAAGTATAGAAGCTATGACACCAAATGATGAAAATTCTTATGGTCTGCAAACTGTAAGAAAGCAAGCAGATGTACTTATAGCAAAGGGAGAGCAAGTAGTTGCAGGAGTTAATGCAGATTTCTATAATATGGCAACTGGAGAACCTAGCGGAGTAGTTGTAAAAGATGGAGTAATAATTAAAAATAATCCCAATTCAAGAAAATTCTTTGGGGTACTTAAAGATGGCACTCCAGTTATTGGTGATTATAATAAATTTAATGAATTAAAAGATAATATTGAAGAAGCCTTAGGTGGTAATGCAATACTAGTAAAAGATGGACAAGTATTTGAAACACCACAAACTGGTGCTGATAAAGAACCAAGAACTGCCGTAGGTATAAAAGCTGATGGAAAAGTAATTTTTCTAACTGTTGACGGAAGACAGGAACCATATTCTACAGGTCTCTCTATGGAGGAATTAGCAGAATTAATGATTTCTATGGGAGCTGTACAAGCACTTAACTTAGATGGTGGTGGCTCTACTACACATTTATCAAGAACACCTGGTAGTGATGTTTTAGATATAAAAAATCGACCATCTGATAATTCGGAAAGAAGTGTTGCGAATTCTTGGATGATAGTTTCTAAAGAACCTATAACCCATCAGTTTAATTCAGCTTATGTAACACCTAATGAAAAAAGCTTTACCCCAAATTCAAATATACAATTTACGGCTGTAGGTGTAGATTTAGCTGGAGCTTCAGCTGATTTGCCTAAGGAAGGATTAATTTGGAGTATTTCAGATAGTTCATTTGGAACAATAGATGAGAACAATGGATTATTTACATCTACAGGAAAATTAGGACAAGCAAAAGCCTTATTAAGCTACAATGGAAAGGTAGTAGGAGAAACTAATTTTGAAATTGAAGTTCCAAATGAAATATATTTTTATAATAGTGAAATAAGTATTGATAAAAACTCAAGTAAGAGCTTAGGATTAACTACTTTATTTAATAAAAGAAATGTAAAATATAATGCTAATGATATAATTTGGGATGTTCCTGAAGGAATGGGGACTATAGATGAAAATGGTGTATTACATACATTCGATAACAGTTTGTCAGGTGAAATTAAGGCAAGCATAAGAGGAACAAACTTATCAGCAAGTGTAAATGTTACAGTAGGACAATTGCCAATAATATTAGATGATTTTGAAGAGGGACTTGGTTCATGGAAAGCCTCCACTGCAAATAGAGGAGAAATAGCATCAGTAGAATTAACAACTTATCCAAATGAACCTACAAGATTTGGAGAGCATTCTTTAAAATTGAATTATGATTTTACAAATGCACAAGTAGGGACTACCTTAGGAGCTTATGCAGGACCTACAGAAACAGTAAATGTTGAAGGAAATCCAAAAGCAATTGGTATGTGGGTATATGCAACAGAAGAAGCTAATGGATATTGGTTGAGAATGAATTTAATAGCAGGAGATGGCAAAAGTAAGACTATTGATTTAGTTAACCAAAGACCAGGCATAGATTGGACTGGATGGAAGTATGTAGAAGCTGAAATACCTGAAACGTATATTGGACCATTTTTATTACATCCAACCCAATCAATCAGAATAATGTCATTAAAATCAGGTCTTGAAGGTGAAGGACCTATGACAAAAGGTGTGTTATATATAGATAATATACGCGCAGTTTATGGAGATAAAGTTGATGATCTATATCCACCAATAATAGATTCAATTAGTATTGCAGATGAAGAATATAATGTCAATAATGTTAATATTACAGCAAAACTTTATGATTATCAGGAAGATCAGTATGCTACAGGTATTAATTGGGATAGAGTTAGAATACTTGTAGATAATATTGATTATACAGGAAAAGAAGGACATTTTTCTTATGATAAGGATGGAAGGGTAACATTATCAGGATATAAATGGGCTGATGGAACACATAAAGTTGAAGTGATAGCACAAGATAATTTCGGAAATGAAACCAATAGAATTGAGTATTTTAATGTGAATACTGATTCTGCAAAGATATATATTGAATCAAAGGATGAAGAAGGTTTTTTAGGTGGTGCTATAAATTTAGAATTGAAATCTAATAAAGGAACTGATATTAAAAGCTTCATATCTAAAGTAAAAGTGGACAAGAAATATAATATAAAAGATGTTAAGTTTTCTGAAAAAGTTAAGAATTTTACATGGGACTATAATAAGGAAAGTGGATTAATTGAGATATATGGTGAAAATAATAATTTAGATAATGAAGAAAGTATACTAGCAAATATAGAGATAGAAATACCAAATACTGTTGATATTTCTTCAAATATAAGTTTTGAGATTATTAATTCAACTATAGATTATATATCAGAAAAGGAAACAAACTTTATTAAAACTTCATCTTCCAAAATAGGACAAGTTCCAATAGCTAGCGCTTTTAATATTTATTTAGAGGAAGTTCTTGTAGGAAAACCTGCTATTATAAAGGTATTAGATAGAAGTGGTAATGCAGTTAGTGATGCTAATATAGTAGCAGAATATGAAGATGGAAGTAGAAATATCTTAGGTAAAACTAATTTTGAAGGATTACTTTCTAGTGAAGAACTTACAAATGAAGTAAAAAGATTCTCTGTATATGCTGAAAAAGATGGACTGTCATCCACAATATTAAAGAGTCAATCTTATGCAGCATTGAAGGATATAAAGCCAGAAAATATATTATTTGGAACTACTGAAAATCCAAGCACAGAAAAATCAGTTACATGGATGACAAATCCATTAACTTCTGGAAATAAGGCAGTAGTTCAATATATAAAGAAATCAGATTACAATTTAAAAACACCTTCAAAAAAGAAAATGAAAATAAAAGAAATTAATGCTGAATATAAGAATCTTATATTTGGAGGAAGTAGTGATATTAAGTTAAATGGAATAGTAAGACTCAATAAGGCGAAAATTACGGGACTAAAACCAGATACTGCTTATATGATTAGAGTTGGAGATGGAGAAAATTGGTCTGAATACATGGAATTTACAACTTTAAAAGATAAGGATAATATGAAGTTTGTAATACTTGGGGATACCCAATCTCCATCAAAGGAAGGCTTAGCAGAGTTAGATAAAATATTAAATGTTATTGAAAATCAGTATAGTGATTCAGATGCAATAATTCATTTAGGTGATTTTATTGATGATTCATCAATATTCCAACAATGGGATTATATAAGTTCATTATTTAATAACTACACTAAAACAAATTCTATTGATATGATAAATGTTTTAGGAAATCATGAATATATGGGTGATCCAAATGCAGAAAAAGCAAAGACAATATTTAACACACCAACTAATGGAATAGAGGAAAACTTAGATGGAGTATATTCAGTAGACTATAATGATGTTCATTTTAGTGTTATAGGATTTACTTCTGATAGAGAATTATTAGAAAAGAAGTTAGAATGGTTAAGAAATGATGTTAAAAATTCAGATAAGAAATTAAAGATTTTATTAACACATCAACCACCATATTATACAAATCCTGAAGGGGGAAATGGATTAATTAAAGAAATGCTACCACCAGTAGTTGATGAATTAGGAATAGATCTAGTATTCTCAGGTCATGACCATGCTTATGGAAGAACTAAAAAATTAAAAAATGGAGTAGAAGATAAAAATGGAGCAATATATGTAGTAGGAGGAACAACAGGCCAAAAGCATTATCAAGCAGTTAATGATGGAAGTTTTGAAGTGTATAATGATGAAAATACTGCCATATATACAACTTTAGAGTATAAAGATGGAGATATACAAATAATAGCAAGAAAGCCAGATGGCACTGTAGTTGATGATTTTACTTTAGATAAAAAGGCTCCTGAAATAACTATAACTGGTGTAAAGGACAAAGGAGTTTATAAAAATAGTAAGATTAAAATACAAGTTTCTGTTAATGAAGAGGCTGAAATTACAACAACTTTAAATGGAGAGATTTATTCTGGTGAAGAAATAGTTAATCCAGGTAAATATGAATTTGTTGTAGTTGCTACTGATTCTTCAGGAAACCAATCAAAAAAAGTTATTAATTTCAAATTAAAAAATCATCCTAAGAAAGATAAGACAATAAATTAAAAAGAAATACAAAAAATGGCTCAATTATATATATAATTGAGCTCTTTAATTTAAGCATATAATTACTTTCTTATTAAATTAAATATAAATAGCTTCTTTGCAATAAGTAATCTATAATAGAATCAATGTAGTTTTATTACAGACATTATCACCTTAATTTAGTAACAAGATATTAAGAAAATTTAATTACTTTAAATAATATTGTTTGTAATGTATAATTGAAGTGTTGTACATATGATTAATATAAGATAACAAGGAGAAGAAAAATGAATATTATTATAGTTGGTGCAGGTAAAGTAGGATATACCTTAGCTAAATATCTATCTATTGATGGAGATAATATAACTATTATTGATAATAAAGATATAGCCTTAGAGCATATTAATAATAATTTAGATGTAATGTGTGTTAAAGGTAATTGTACTAGTTTAAAGGTTCTTGATGAAGCTGGAGTAAGAACAGCTGATTTATTAATTTCAGTAACAGACAGTGATGAATTAAATATGCTCTGTTCTCTAGCATCTAAAAAATTAGGAGTTAAATACACTGTAGCTAGAGTTAGGACCCCAGATTATGATGAAGACCTAACTTTATTAACAGAAGCTGTAGGAATAGATTTAGTTATAAATCCAGAAAAAGCTGCAGCAATAGAAATAGCTAAGCTAATTAAATATCCTTCTGTATGTAGCATAGATAATTTTTCTGATGGTAAGGTAAATTTAGTTGGATTTAAGGTATCTGATGATACTGCGCTGGAAGGTAAAAAGGTAAGTAATATTGATTTCATTAGAGGAAATGTACTTTTTTGTGGAGTAGAAAGAAATGATGAATTTATAATGCCTAGAGGAGACTATATTTTCCATAAGGATGATAGAGTATATGTAATAGGTGAACATAAAGATATTCAAAATTTATTTAATAGATTAGGAAAATATAAGAACAAAGTAAAGAGAGCCATGATTGTAGGTGGTGGTAAAATCGGATATTATCTTGCTAAAATGATTAGTGAAGTTGGAGTAAATTGCAAGATAATAGAAAGAGATTTAAAAATTTGTGAAGAATTAAATAGTCTTTTACCAAACTCTATAATTATAAATGGTGATGGTATGGATGAAGAGTTATTGCTATCTGAAAGTCTACTAGATGTAGATAGCTTTATTACTTTAACAGGAAGAGATGAAGATAATATAATAGCTTCCCTTTTAGCAAGTAGTAAATCTGTAGATAATGTAATAACTAAAATAACAAGAGATAATTACAGAGAAATTGGAAAAACTGTAGGAATAAATTCTATAGTAAATCCAAAGTTAGCTACAGCATATAAGATATTAAGATATGTAAGAATGCTAAGAAATAAGAAAAAGTCTTCTATAGAAAATATTTATAGAATTTGCAATGATAAAGCAGAAGCAGTAGAGTTTATAGTTGGAAATGATACTAAGAATATAAATGAAAAGTTTAAAAATATAGAGTTTAGTAAGGATATTTTGGTAGCTACTATTGTTAGAAATAATAAAATAATTATTCCAACAGGTGATGATTACTTAAAAGTAAATGATAGAGTAATAATAGTAAGCAAAAATATGAAGGTTTTACATATTGATGACATCTTTGCTGGAGGTGGCAAAAAATATGAATTATAAAATGGTTCTAAAGGTATTAGGAAATGTAATGCTATATGAATCAATACTTTTATTAATTCCTTTAGGAATAGCACTAGCTTATGGAGATGGAGATAGCTTAGCCTTCTTAATAACAATTATTTTGATGATACCAATAGCATTGTTGTTAAGAAGAATAAATATTGAAGGAAAAGATATGTATGCAAAAGAAGGCTTCTTGACAGTAGGACTAACATGGATAGTAATATCAGCCTTTGGTGCTTTACCCTTTGTTATAAGTGGAGCTATACCATCCTTTATAGATGCCTTTTTTGAAACAGTTTCAGGCTTTACAACAACAGGTGCAACAATATTAGCAGAGATTGAATCCTTACCTAGGGGAATACTATTTTGGAGAAGTTTTACTCATTGGATTGGAGGTATGGGCTTTTTAATTTTTATATTGGCATTAGTACCATCCTTAGGATCTAATACAATATATTTATTAAGAGCAGAGAGTCCTGGTCCAAATCCAGGTAAAATAGTTCCTAAAATAAGGGAAACTGCTAAAATATTATACATAATATATTTTATATTAACTATAGCCCAAACTATTTTATTAATGATATCAGGGCTTTCAGCCTATGATGCTGTAATACACGCATTGGGAACTGCAGGAACAGGTGGATTCTCTAATATGAATTCCAGCATTGCTGCATTTGAAAGTCCTGCTGTTGAATGGATTATAACAATATTTATGATATTATTCGGAGTTAACTTTGCTTTATATTTTCAAATTATAAGGGGAAATATTAAAAGTTTCTTTAAAAGCGAAGAATTAAAGTATTATTTATTAATGATATTAATATCAATAATATTCATTACTATAAATATTTTAAGTTTTAATAATGGAAGCTTAAGTGATTCAATAAGACAATCTTCATTTCAAGTTGCATCAATAATTACAACTACAGGATATGCAACAGTAGATTTTAACTTATGGCCAACACTTAGTAAAATAATAATCCTAATGCTTATGATACAAGGAGCAATGGCAGGATCAACAGGTGGCGGAGTAAAAACAATAAGAATAGTAATAATGATAAAAGCTGTAAGACGTGGTATTGATAAAATATTACATCCTAAAAGAATACAGAGAGTAAAAATAGATGGAAAAGTAGTAGATGAAGAAACCATATCAGGAGTATTCCTATTCATAGGAGCATATATTGTAATATCATTAATAGCAATGTTTATTGTTGCTTTTGATGGCTTTGATTTAATAACAACATCTACGTCTGTATTAACTACAATAAGTAATGTAGGACCAGGTTTTGAAATGGTAGGTCCAATAGGTAATTTTTCAGCTTTTTCACCATTAAGTAAAATTGTATTATCTTTTTGTATGCTGGCTGGTAGATTAGAAATATATCCAATGTTAATTATGTTTAGTAAATCAATTTGGAAAAAAACTTATTAAATAAATTTTCAAAAAAAAAGGATATTTAAAGTAAGTAACTTTAAATATCCTTTTTTAACAAAATGATTCTTATTTAAATTTATCAGGAAATTGCTTAATTATACCATCAGATAGTATATCAGCAAAATGAATCATATGTTTTTCTCCTTTATCATATGCTGTTATATCTGCTTTCCAGTCATTATTTAATCTAGATACAACCTGATCAATAACAAATTGTAAGTGTTTATGAAGCATATCTTTTAATTCTTTATTAGAATAATTTGGGTTAGCAGAACTTAAAAAATCAGCTATTTTATCTGCATTGTCATACCAAAGTTTATTATTATTTTCTAGGGATTTAGAATCCTTATTTTTTGCAGCTTCAAGAACTTTACCAGCTAATTGGATATGTTCTCTTAGAAGTACTGCAAGTTTATTACCAGCTTCCTCACCTTGAAAATTAGTTTTTTGATTTTATTTATTAGTTAATATTATGAGGCATATATAGAATAAAATAGAATAGTATTTGTAAATATATTGTGTATATGATAGTATAAAATGCGTAAAGTTATTATTTATAAAATATATAACATTGGAGGAAATAATCAAATGATAAACTTACCAAATTGCCCAAAATGTAATTCAGAATATACTTATGAGGATGGAAGCCTTTTAATTTGCCCAGAATGTGCTTATGAGTGGACTTTGAATACTGAGAATGTTTCAGGTGAAGATGAGCTAATAGTAAAGGATTCTAATGGAAATATATTAAATGATGGAGACTCAGTTACTATTATTAAAGATCTTAAGGTTAAAGGAAGTTCTACTCCATTAAAGCAAGGAACTAAGGTTAAGAATATAAGACTAGTAGAAGGGGATCATAACATAGATTGTAAAATTGATGGCTTTGGAGCTATGAAGTTGAAATCAGAATTTGTAAAAAAAATATAGAGGTTGACATATAAAATTAATCGTTGTATCATTGAAAGTAAATAATGGAAATAAAAAATTCTATGAAGAGAAAAAGTAGATTGTTATTTTGTTCAACAGAGAGTTGGTATATGCTGAAAGCCAATGTTCAAAAGATAATTGAAAATCATCTCTGAGAAGCAATACAGAAATATTTTAGTAAGTATTGTCGGAGTCTTTCACCGTTAAAAGATAGGCGTATTGTTGGATACGTAGCTAAGTGCTATAAAAATGTTTATTTATAAGCTGATTTTATAGAATTAGGGTGGTAACGCGGATATTTCCGTCCCTTGTTTTCAAGGGGCGGTTTTTTTATTTCCAAAAAAAGGGGGCTTTTTTATGGATATTGAAGGTGACATTATTAAGTAATATTTATTAAGACATTTTGGGGAGGAACAATAGAATGAAAAATTTATCAAGAAAAGATTTATTATTTGTAGGACTTATGCTATTTTCACTATTTTTTGGGGCAGGAAACTTAATTTTTCCACCATTTATGGGAGAGGCTGCAGGTGATAAAATATGGATTGTATTATTGGGATTTTTTGTTACAGCAGTTGGATTTCCTATATTAGGAGTTATTGCTGTAGCAAAATCTAATGGACTTACTAATCTAGCTAAAAGAGTTAATCCAATTTTTGCAACTATATTTACTATTTTAATATATTTATCAATTGGTCCAGGGTTAGGTATTCCAAGAGCAGGAAGTCTGCCTTTTGAAATGGCTGTAGCACCTTATTTACCAGAACAAATTTCATTAAAATTATCTTTATTTATATATACTCTTATATTCTTTGCTATAGCCTATTGGTTATCATTATCACCTAACAAATTAGTAGATCGTATGGGGAAAGTTTTAACACCAACATTACTTTTATTAATTTTAGTAATGGTTATTGGATCCTTTGTAAAACCTTTAGGAGGATATGGAGTAGCTACGAAGGGCTATGAGATATCATCATTTTTCAAAGGGTTTTTAGATGGATATTTAACAATGGATACGATAGCGGCATTAAATTTTGGAATTGTAATTTCATTAGCTATAAGATCCAAAGGAATAGAAGATGATAAGAAAGTAGTTTCCTTATCTATAAAAGCAGGAATAATTGCAGGAATTTTACTAGCTGTTATATATGCAATGTTAGCTCACTTAGGTGCTACAAGTGGTGGAAGATTTGGATTAGCTGAAAATGGTGCACAAACCTTAACAAATATAACAAATTATATATTTGGTAAACCAGGAGCAATATTATTAGCTTTAATATTTACTTTAGCATGTTTAACTACTTCTGTTGGATTAATTAGTTCATGTGGTCAGTATTTTTCAACATTAACTAAGAAAGTAAACTATGAAAATTGGGTAAGAATTTTAACTGTTTTTAGTTTGTTAGTAGCTAATATGGGGTTGACAAAAATACTTAGTATATCAGTTCCTATATTAAATGCTATTTATCCAATTGCAATAATGTTAATTGTACTTGCTATCTTTGATTTTATTTTTAAGGGAAACAGATATGTTTATGGATTGACTATATTATTTACAGGAGTAGTAAGCTTAATTGATTCAATAGGACAAGTTGGCTTAGCGAAAGAAAGCTTAGTAAAACTAATTTCATATTTACCTCTATATAAAGAAGGGTTAGCTTGGATAGTACCGGCTATTTCAGGAATCATTCTAGGATTAATAATTAAGTTTATTAGAGAAGTGCATTTTAATGATAAAAGAAACGTTGAAGGTGAAGTGCTTAATTAACAAATATCAAATATAAATATTAAAAAGCATTAAGCAATATTTAAATAATGAAAATTATTAAAATATTGCTTTTTTAGTATTATTGTATTTTATACTAGATTTATACTAAATTATTTATAGCACAATAATACATTTAATAGAGTACAAATATCAATGAAAAAGTATTATAGTTTTCATATAATTAACATATACAGAGAAACACTTCTGTATGGGAGGTTATAATTATGGATACTAAAAATATAAAGATTAGAAAAGGGAAAAATAGTGATGTAGATGAAATAGCAAGATTAATTTATTATACTGAAGTTAATCCTGGCGATGTATGAGGGGGAGAATCTAAGGAAGAAACTTTAGAAAATCTTAAAACCTTAATTAGGACTAAGGAGTCAAGATATAGTACAGATTATATAACTGTGGCTGATTTAGATAATAAAGTAGTGGGTGCTATTATACTAATTCCTTATGATAAGTTGGATAAATTAAGTATTGAAACAGATATAAAGCTAATTACTAGGATAGAAGGCTTTTCTGAAAAAATATTATATATGCTAAATTCAATTAAGTATATGATTTTTAGAGAATGTAGAAGAGGAAATCTTTATATTTCTAATATAGCTACAGATGAAAGTGCAAGAGGTCTTGGAGTAGGAAAGATGCTTATGATGTATGCAGAACAAGTAGCTAAGACTGAAGATTTTGAAGGAATATCATTGCTTGCTAAAAATGAAAAGGTGACTAAATTTTATGAGAAATTAAATTATAATAAGAGTTTTGATAGAGTACTTTTAGGTGAAAGAGTAATAAAAATGGCTAAAGTACTTTAATATAAATATAGTTGAGTATAGAGGTTATGGATAAATATGTTACCCATAACCTTATTTTTATGATAATATTAACAATATACTGAAAATAACAATCAATTATTAAGATTTATAAAGGAGGGGCTAAAGTGATAATTGATATAACTCAAACAACGAGAATAGGTAGGGTTTATAGAGCAGGATCAGAACCCTTAAAAGTTGAAAAAGTAAAGAGAAATTCCGAAAGTGGAAGTGAATATGAAACAATATCTTTTTCATGTGATACACATAATATGGGGACTCATATAGACGTTATTGGAATAGATGTTAGCATTGAAAATGAGAAGTTAATTTCAGAAGGAATAAAATTTGATATTTCTAATATTACTGATAGAGAAGTTACATTAGAAGATATAGATTGTTCTCGAGTAAAAGAAGGAGTATATGTATTCTTCCAAACTAATTATGACAAGTATTTTGAGGATGAGGAGAAATATAATAGTCATCCAGGAATAGCTATGGAAGTAATAGAGTACTTAGTAAGTAAAAATGTTAATATGATAGGAATAGACACCTTAGGTTTAGGTAAAGGAAAAAATCATGGCTTAATTGATGTTTATTTGGGCAAAAATAGAAGCTATTCTATAGAAAATTTAGCTAATTTAGATAAAATTCCTGAAGAAGGATTTAAGGTTTATTGCTTACCAATTAAAATGGAAGGAATTGATGTTTTACCTACTAGGATACTAGTAGAGTTTTAAATAAAAATTTTTTAAAATGGAGTTGAGATTATGGAGTATAGAATTTTTGGAGAAACAATAGTTTTAAGATTAGAAAAAGGTGAAGAAGTTATTGAATCAATAAAAAATCTTTGTGAAAAAGAAGATATTAAGGCAGGCTCAATTTCAGGTCTTGGTGCAAGTAATCATGTAGTTGTTGGATTATTTAAAGTAGATGAAAAGAAATATTATTCAAATACTTTTGAAGAAGACTTTGAAATTACTAATTTAACAGGAAATATTTCTAGAATGAATGGTGAAGTTTATCTACATATACATGGAACCTTTGCCGATTTAGAAGGTAAATGCATAGGAGGCCACTTAAACAAGGCTATAATAAGTGCAACTTCAGAAATAATAATAACTAAGATAAATGGAGATATTGGAAGAAGCTTCAGCGAAGAAATAGGATTAAATTTAATTAAATTTTAAATAGAGAAGTATTTAAATTATCACTAACTATATTAATTGTTAGTGATAATTTTTTTAATAAAAAATTAAATTTTGAATATTTAGAAAAATTATTCTTAAAAATATATTGACATATATTTAATAACAAGGTATTATATGTATAATGAATTGATAATAATTATCAATTGAATTGCGAGGATGAATTAGAGAATGATTTTTCTCATTATATTGACTAACCCCTAGAAAGAATCCTAAAAGTTATAGGATTCTTTTTTTCCTCAATATTAAAATTTACTATTTTGAAGTATGAATTTTAATTGATGTATTTGATAAAGGTAAGTAATGCTTACTAAATGCAATTGGATACTCACTATCTTTATATATAGATTCTTCAATTAAAAAATATTGTTTTTCAGAAGAAATAGAATATTTTTTAGTTGCAAACTTACCAGAGGAGGAAAATTTAATATCTATAGAGCTATGGCTACATTTATTATAAATTTCTTCTTCTATGAATTTAAGTAATCTATCATTATCATTTAAATTTATATCAAAGTAAGATATTGTTTCAATTGGAATAACTGTAAAGGTATATGCAACAGCATTTTCATTTTTTATATACCATCTATCTATATTGACAGCAGCAGCAGTCTTTTTACCTAAAACTTCTATAAAGTAATCAGATGGAGGCTCTATGTGAAAGTTCATTTCTACATAATCTATTTTTTCTTCTAAGGATTTATATATAATATGACCTAATTTTTCAAGACCAATTTTTTTATTTTTTTGATTTTTAACTATGAAGTTTCCTTTGCCACGAATGTTTTTAATTAAACCATCATCTTGTAATAAGGATAATGCTTGACGAAGAGTTGTTCTACTTACTCCAAGCTCCTTAGCTAAATCAGGTTCAGAAGGTAATCTATAGTTATCAGGAAAATCTTCTTCCTTTATCATTTTAAAAAGTGTATTATATACTTCAACATATCTTAATTTTTTTGAATTTTTCATAATATCTGTATTAAGCATAATGATCATCTCCATAAATAAATAAACAAGTTAAATACAAGTTTCTAATTTATTATAGCATATTTGTAAAAGAAATTATCAATTTTATTTAATAAAAAATCAATAAAATACAAGGGGAGAAACGTTGACCAATATGAGGAGAGTGTAGTATTATAAATATATAATAGACAAGTTAAATACAAGTTTCTTATATATTATAAATTAAATATGGTATAATTAATTTAGATTTAAATAATTAAATTATAGCAAATAATAAATAATATATTTAGATAGTCTTAAAGTAATTTGAAAAGGAGTAATATTATGAAAAAATATAAAAGAATTTTCACTATAGTAATAGATTCATTAGGTATTGGAGAAATGGAAGATGCAAAAGAGTATGGAGATGTAAATGTTGATACCCTTGGACATATAGCAGAATCAGTAGATTCATTTAAAGTACCTAATCTTGAAAAATTAGGAATAGCTAATTTACGTCCAGTTAAGCATTTGAAAGCACAAGAAAGTCCATTAGGATATCAAATGAAGATGAAGGAAGCTAGTACTGGTAAAGATACTATGACAGGACATTGGGAAATAGCAGGATTACACATTACTAAACCTTTCCAAACTTTTACTGATACAGGATTCCCACAAGAACTGTTAGATGAGTTAACTAAGAGAACAGGACATAATATAGTAGGAAATAAGAGTGCTAGTGGAACAGAAATATTAGATGAATTTGGTGAGCATCAAATGAAAACTGGAGATATGATAGTTTATACTTCAGCAGACTCAGTTTTACAAATATGTGGACATGAAGAAACTTTTGGATTAGAAGAATTATATAGATGCTGTGAAATTGCAAGAGAACTTACTTTAAAAGATGAATGGAAAGTTGGTAGAATAATTGCAAGACCATATGTTGGAGAGAAAAAGGGCGAATTTAAGAGAACTAGTAACAGACATGATTATGCTTTAAAACCATATGGAAGAACAGTATTAAATGAGTTAAAAGATAATAATTATGATGTTATTTCTGTAGGAAAAATAAATGATATATTTGATGGTGAAGGAATAACAGAATCTCATAAATCAAAGAGTTCAGTTCATGGAATGGAACAAACATTAGAAATAATGGATAGAGATTTTGAAGGTCTATGCTTTGTAAATTTAGTTGATTTTGATTCACTATGGGGACATAGAAGAAATCCTAAAGGCTATGCAGAAGAGCTAGAAAAATTTGATGTTAATTTAGGTAAGGTTTTAGAAAAACTTAAAGAAGATGATTTATTAATTATAACTGCAGACCATGGAAATGATCCAACATATACAGGATCAGATCATACAAGAGAGCATGTACCATTTTTAGCTTACTCACCTTCAATGAAAGGGAATGGAGTACTAGAAACTTGTAATAGTTTTGCAGCAATAGGAAGAACAATAGCAGATAACTTTGATGTTAAAATGGCAGAAGAAACTATTGGGGAATCTGTTTTAGAAAAATTGAATTAGTCATAATACCAAAGTTTTAAGGAGCCCTTTAAAGGGCTCCTTATTTATTTTAGAAACTCCTAAGGAGTTTCTTCTTTAATTAAAATTTTTTCTACTTCTGCAATATACATTGTATGATAATCTTTTTGTGGATAACATTGATTTTCAAGAGTATTATCTATAAAACATTCAGGCTTAAATTCTTGAGCATATAATTTTTTGCAGATAATAGTAAGTTTTGCTTCTTCAAAAGCAGGAGTATCTTCAATATAATTAATTGTTAAATTAGTATTAGTAATCTTATCTTCATCTCTTCCTGAAACTGTTCCTAAGTAACTTAAATCCTTTTTATAACTTTTATCAAAGAAGGTAAGTGAAAATGTAGAAGATTCATCTACAAATTCTTTTGTATATCTTTGAGGTCTTAAAACTATATAGACAACATTTTTGTTCCACATAATGCCAAATCCACCCCAAGAAGCTGTCATTGTATTTACTTTTCCATCTTTAGCAGCTGTAATAAGCATCCAGTC
>OGSQ01000446.1_pt1 | contig 15549 bp, 12 predicted proteins | sample 1573921 | NCBI WGS metagenome assembly OGSQ01 (sample SAMN03295832, study PRJEB24534) | human gut metagenome | isolation source: fecal sample 7 from infant 4 | host: Homo sapiens | place: USA: Pittsburgh, PA | collected 2014-07 | reverse complement strand
CTCTTGATTTGCCTATTAAATTTATTACATTTAGGATAATACCATCTTTTTACTTATATTTCAACATTTTTTTAATAATTATTATAATTTTTATTAATATTTTTAAATAAGTATGAACTTCATACATTTAATCTATGTTAATGCTTATTTTCAATTGATCATCTAAAAAGAAAAAAGTCTAATAGGTATTATACCAATTAGACTTTTTCAGAAATATCTATGTATTATTTTACCAAATATTTAATAAGTTTTCTTCCAAATAGATTTGCTAAACATAATAAGCATTGGGTAAATTTCTAACCTACCAGCAAGCATACAGAATGATAATACTATCTTACTTATAGGTGAAAAAGCTGAAAAATTCCCTGTAGGTCCAACCATCTCAAAACCTGGCCCTACATTACTTATTGAAGTTAACACAGCAGTTGATGTAGTAATTAAATCAAATCCATCTAAAGAAACAATTACAATCCCAATAATCGTTATTACAAGATATGCACCTAAAAATAAGAATACACCTGAAATTATTTCTTCATCTACTACCTTACCATCCATTTTAACACTTTGTATTCTCTTTGGATGAAGTATCCTATCTATTCCACGTCTTATAGTTTTTAACATTATTACTATTCTAGTAGTCTTTATTCCTCCACCAGTAGATCCAGCCATAGCTCCTGATATCATAAGAATTAATATTATAACTTTACTCAAGGTTGGCCATAGATTAAAGTCTACTGTTGCATAACCTGTAGTAGTTATTATTGATACAACTTGGAAGGAAGACTGCCTAATCGACTCCTCTATTCTTCCGTTATTAATGCTTAATATATTTATAGTAATAAATACTATAGATACACCAATCATCAATAAATAATACCTTAATTCTTCACTTTTAAAGAAACTCTTAATACTTCCTCTTGCTATTTGGAAGAATAAAGCAAAATTCACTCCAAAAAGCATCATAAATATTGTAATAATCCACTCACTTGCTGGATTGTTAAAAGCAGCAACACTGGCATTCATATTAGAAAATCCACCTGTTCCTGCAGTTCCTAGTGCATGTATTATAGCATCATAAAATGAAAGCCCTGCAAACATTAATAAAACAGTTTCTATTATAGTTAATAAAAAATATATTATATAAAGTATCTTTGCTGTTTGACTTAACTTTGGAACAATTTTACCTGGATTAGGTCCTGGACTTTCTGCTCTTAATAGATATATTGTATTAGATCCTAACGAAGGTGCTAAGGCTAATATAAATATTAAGAATCCCATTCCTCCTATCCAGTGAGTGAAACTTCTCCAAAATAATATTCCCCTAGGTAGGGATTCTATTTCAGTAAGTATTGTGGCACCTGTTGTTGTAAATCCTGATACAGTTTCAAAAAATGAATCTATAAAAGATGGTATTGCTCCACTTATTACAAAAGGAAGTGCTCCAAAAACTGCTATTACAATCCAAGATAATCCTACAGTAAAGAATCCTTCTTTTGCATACATTTCATTATCTTTAACTTTAATTCGGCGTAATCCCAATGCTAGAGGTAACATTAAAATTATAGTGTATAGAAAAGAATTAGCATCCCCATCTCCATAAAATAAAGCTACCCCAAATGGGATTATCATAAGTAATAACTCATATAATAATACATTTCCAATAAATCTTAACACCATTTTATAATTCATTTTTTCTACCACCTACGAAATATGTCATCAATTTGTACTATCTTCATATCTTTAGATACAATAATTACTCTATCATTTATCTTTAAGTAGTCATCACCTGTTGGAATAATAATCTTATTATTTCTAACAATTGTAGCTACTAATGCATTTTCATTAAATTCTATATTCTTAAACTTCTCATTTATATTAGTAGTATCACTACCTACTATAAATTCTACAGCTTCAGCTTTATCATTACAAATTCTATATATATTTTCTATAAAGCTCTTTTTCTTATTCTTTAAAGATCTTACATATTTCAATATTTTATAGGCAGTAACAAGCTTTGGATTTACCATAGTGTTTATACCAACAGCTTTTCCTATATCTCTATAATTATCTCTTGTAATTTTAGTAATTACATTACTTACAGATTTATTATATGCTAATATAGAAGCTATTATATTATCTTCATCTCTTCCTGTTAATGTAATAAAACTATCAACCTCTAATAAACTTTCAGATAGTAGAAGCTCCTCATCCATACCATCCCCATTTATTACTATTGAGTTTGGTAAAAGTTCATTAAGTTCCTCACATACAGTTAAATCTTTCTCTATTATTTTACAGCTAACTCCTACTTCATTGATTATTTTAGCAAGATAATATGCAATCTTACCTCCACCAACTATCATAGCTCTCTTAACTTTTTTCTTATACTTTCCAAGCTTGTTAAATAGATTTTGAATATCTTTATGTTCACCTATTACATATACTCTATCTTCACTATTAAAAACATAGTCTCCCTTCGGCAAGATAAACTCGTCGTTTCTTTCTACACCACAAAAAAGTACATTACCCCTAATAAATGCAATATCACTTATTCTCTTTCCTTCAAGTGCTGTATCTTTAACCTTAAATCCAACTAAATTTACCTTTCCATCAGAAAAATTATCTATATTACATACTGATGGGTACTTAATTAATTTAGCTATTTCTATTGCTGCAGCCTTTTCTGGATTTATAACTAAATCTATACCAACGGCTTCAGTTAAAAGAGTTATTTCTTCGTCATAACTCGGATTTCTTACTCTTGCCACTGTATATTTTGCACCTAATTTTTTTGATGCAAGAGAGCAAAGCATATTTAATTCATCACTATCTGTAACAGATATTAATAAGTCTGCCTCCCTTACACCAGCTTCTTCAAGAACTTTTAAACTTGTGGCATTACCTTTAACACACATTACATCCAGATTGTTATTTACATGTTCTAAAGCCAAGTCTTTCTTATCAATCATGGTAATATTATCTCCATCGATGGACAGGTACTGAGCTAATGTATATCCGACCTTTCCTGCACCAACTATAACTATGTTCATCTCATATCTCCTTATGTTTAAATACTAATTAGTTATATAACAAATCAATTATACAACACAATAATTATTTATTCTATCTATAAAATAACTTTTTAAATAGATACTCTTAAATTATCCTTTTCCTAAAGTGGTAATAGAGTAATATAAAAAAGCCATATAACATAGTATTATACAGCTTTACTTTACTTATTTCTATTATATCTTGACTATATTAATATTGATGCTCCATTTTCTTAAAGAAATCTACCTTTGGTTCAAGAAATTTAAATCTATGATTATCTCCATCTTCAAAATAAGAATGAATAGGATGAAAAATTTTATTCCAATCCCAAAGCTTATCATCAATATTTAAATACTCCTTAAACATCTCACAGCCTTCAGGGGCTATCGGATGTATTAACACTGCTATAACTTTACATGCATAAAAACAATCTGCTAGTACCTCACTTTTAAGCTCTTCCTTTTTAATATTATTTGACCAATGCTTATTGATTTCTCTAATATAATCATCTAAAACATAGGCTATTCTATGGAAATCTTGATTATACATATGCTTTTCATATTCCAACACTGCTTTTTCTGTTAAAGTCTTAATCTTTTCACTAACCTCTTCTTTTGGAATAGCCTCATTTAAGCTTTGTAATGTATAAAAACATGAGCGAATAAGTCTATTAAATACGTTAGTTAATAGGTTTCCTTCCTTTAAAACAGGATCTACTCCTACTTTTTCCTCTTCTTTCATATAAACTTGTGGTTTAAATCCAACACTTTTTGATGATAGTCCTAAACTCATAAAATGCATACGTAATTGATCACTAGTATAAAAACTTAATAATTCATCTGCCATTGGAGGCTTTACATCAGAACTACTACTTGCTTTTTTATCCATAAATAAAATGTGCTTATTAGGAACTATATGAGGAAGTTTTATATCATTAATATTTATTTCTTCTCCCTTAGCCTTCTTAAGAGCGATAAAGATAGCCATTTCTGCAATTGAATAAAAATAAATATTATCCTCTCCTATAAATTGATACACCATGGAATCATCATCTTCCCAGTAACATTTATATTTATTAGGATTTTTTCCTATTGATTCTAAGTATGCCTTTGTAAAAGAAATTGGTGCCCATAAAGATTCTGGCCATACCCAAAATGTTAGATCCTTCAAATCTTCTTTATCTGGTACTTTTACTCCCCATGTGATATTTCCTGATAATCTAAAGGGAACTAATGTCTTACCACTAGTATAGTAGATATTTAAGTTATCTAAGGTTTCTTTTGCCTTATCTCTATCTTCTAATTTATCAAAAATGAAAGTAATTGAAGCTTTATTTTCTTCATCAATAGTTTCATGCTTTGGAAGTTTAAATTCTAACTCCCTTAAATCATTAATATATTTTCTTGGTACATATATTAATGGCTTCTTTAAAAATTCATCTATAGCTTTAATTTCAAATTTTCTTCTGTTAGTATTTTTCTTTAAAAACTCATTAAGTTCCTTCATAGTATCCATTGAATCATCTAAAGTAAAATACCAATTTTCTATACTTTTTAACATAGGTTTCTTACCTGATAAAGTACTAATAGGATTAATTAATTCTGATGCCATATATTGATGCCCTAATGCACATTCTTCTCCATATGCCTTATCAGAGTTACAGCCTGAAATTGGACACCTTCCAACTACTTGCCTTCCATTTAAAAATGTCTTCTTATCCTCATCATAAAATTGCAAAGCTGACATCCTTTTTACATATCCATTTTCATATAAAACGTTAAATATTTCTTCTGAAACTTCATTATGAACTTCTCCTGTCCTACCAAAAGCTGAAGCACCAAAAATATCTAAACTAATCTTATAATCTTCTATAGTTTTCTTTTGAGCTAAATAATTATCCTTAACATAATCTTCTATAGTTTTATCATAGCCTTCATTCTTAAGCTTTCTATAACTTTCAAGTATAGGTGAACCATAACAATCTGTCCCCGATACGAAGATTACATTTTCTTTCCCTATTCTATCCCTTAAAAATCTTGCAAATATATCGGCATGAATAAACATTCCTCCAATATGTCCAAAGTGAAGATTTTTATTCCCATAAGGCATTCCAGCTGTAATTACAGCTTTCTTTGGAAATATTGGTCTTTCATTTTTTTCTAATCTCTTGCTTATCATCATTACTACTCCTTTATGATAATTTTAAAATCAAAAAAGCCCCTGTAGAAATCTATTCTACAGGGGCGAAATTACATTTCACGATACCACCCTTTTTCCCTAAAATGTCACCATCCTAGGCTCTTCAAGTACACCATCACCATAAATTAGGCAAATCATACTCTAGTTCTGTAACGTGAACTAACGTCATATCATCACTTATAATATTATTATAAGATCCGTATGAAGCTCCGAGGCTTGTTTCATTATGACTTCATAATTTCCTTTCACCAACCAGAAACTCTCTGTATACTCATTCATAATTACTCTTCTCTTCATAGCTTTTAATTTGTTTAATTATATATCTTATGATTCTATGTGTCAATTTATTTTTATAATAATATTTATCTTTCTTAACCTTTTGTAAAATAATAAAAACTCATCTTATCCTACCATTTTTGTATTATAAATGAATTTATTCTATTTTTCTCCATACTTTTTACTGTAGTTAACCTGTACACTTATATTAGGATGAATATTGCAAAATTGGCTAATTACATAATAACAGCTTGGACACGGCTCCCATTTACTATATAAAATAAGATTTCCCTCATCTTTTATAACTTTTTCTTCTATTTGATTATGAATTTCTTCAAATATCTTTTTCTCACTATCATTAACTCTATTATAGCCTATCCCTAATTCACCTAATTTATTAACTTTAATACTCTTAAATACTGTTTTTTCTAGAGTTGGAGCTATACAATAATTTTCTATATCATTACTTCCGCTTATTGCTTTAAACTCCTTATTATCAAATATTGCTACTGCTATATTTATAGAATCTTGTAATGCATTGCTTTGATTTATTTTAAATGTTCCTTCTTCATTTTCAGAAACTTTCATATATTTTCTTAAATTCTTTATTAAACGCTGCATTCTTGGTATATTATTAGTTAAATATTCATGGTATTCTACAGAACCCTTCTTAGTTTTTATATATTGGCAATCAATTTTTTCCGGTATTTCAATAGATATTGATTTTACTTTAGTATCTACATTATATTTCTCTATAAGTACCTCTTTTTTATAAAGAAGCATTTTTTTTAATAATTCAATATCTTTTCCATAAATATAATCCTTATCTATTTCCTTTTCTAAATTCTTTATTTTTTCTTTCTCATCTTTATAAATCTTTCTAGATATATTCCTCTTTATTTCTTCAATATCCTTTAATATATCTTCAATATTATCTTGTGTACTTGTCTCTCTTTCATATTCAATTCTATCTATATTTAATCTCTTTACTTCGCCTATTATTCTGCAAAGTTTCTTATGCTCATTTTCAAATAATATAATCTTTTCTATATAATCAATAAGATCATTTATATCATTTACTTTATAACTAACTTCATTATCTTTAATTGAAGTATATAACCTTTCAGCTACAGTATTATTTAGTCTGAAATTTTTTTTTAATTCTTCCTTAAAGTCTTCTTCTCTAAAATCATTTATTATATATCCCTCACATCTAAGAGCATTCTTAAAATCATCTAAATTGCTGATTTTTATTCTATCCTTTTTTCTATTTTTTAATGTAGCATCTATTTGCGTCATATTTACCTCTTTTTTAATTCATGTTTTAAAATTAATATGCCTTTATATAAATTTTCACTTTAATTATTTATTTGAATTTATAACGTAATCTTTAAATTTCTTTTTAATTTCAGAAGTATATTCACTCTTATTCCATCCCATATAAATATTCTTAAATCCTATGTTGTCTTTAATCTTAAGTATAGAAATCTTATTAGTATTAATTGTAGGTATATTTAAAACTATTGAAATTCCTGCTCCAGCTTCAACTAACTTGGAAAGTAAAATCCCCTCATTAGGTTCAGCAATTACCTTAGGTGTATAACCCATTAACTTTAAATATGGTTCCTTTTGATCACAAGAATTATCTTTATATGTTATAAAGTACTCCTCCTTTAAATCCTTTAGATAAATTTCTTCTTTATTTGCTAGAGGATGATTTTTAGGCACTATCAATACATACTCTATTTGTTTTACTAGAATAAACTCTATTTTAGGATAATCTTCAAGATTATTTATATTATCAAAGAATCCAAAATCAATTCTTCCATGTTTTAAATCCTTTAATATTTCTTCTGTAGATTGATTATTAATATTAAACCTTGCTTGAAAATTATCATTAAAGAAACTACTTAATATAAAAGGGATAAATGTTGTTCCTATGCAATTAGTGGATGTAATCGAAATAACATTATCATTATTTTCCTTCATATTATGAATTTTTTCTTTTCCTCTTTCTATTTCAATTAATGCTGAATCAGCATATTTTAAAAATACTTCTCCAAATTTAGTTATTTTTATATTTCTTCCTTCTCTTTCAAAAAGTGAAACTTCTAATTCTTCCTCTAATTTTGAAATAGCTTTGCTTAAAGCTGGTTGAGTTACAGATAATATATTTGAAGCTGTTGTAAAATTTTTGGTTTCAGCTATTACTTTAAAATATTCTAAATGTTGTAAGTTCATTTTATCTCCTTTTTATAATTCTTCTACCTAAAACACAGTATAATTAATAACTTTTAGTTATTGATTTATAATTAATTTGAATTAGACATATTCTTTAGTATAGTGATATACTGTCATAGTCGTATTTAACAATAAAACTTATATTTTAAAATTATAAATTTTATTTATATATATGTAAAGCGAAACCATTGGAGGTGTTAGTTATGAATAATGTATTAAATCTATCAATAAAAGAATCTATAAAAGCTAGGCACTCAGTTAGAAATTATACTGATACTCCTTTATCTGAAGATATAATAAAAAAAATAGAAAATTATATTAAAAACTTATCAAATCCTTTTAATAAGGAAATAAAGATAAAATTAATAAAAAAGAATTCAGTTAATAAAGATATAAAACTTGGAACCTACGGAGTTATTAAAGGTGCAAATTATTTTTTAGTATCAGCTTGTGATAATGACGATTTATCTTTAATTGCATTAGGCTATTCTTTAGAAAAAGTCATTTTATATTGTACTTCTTTAGGTTTAGGCACTGTATGGCTTGGTGGAACTTTCAATAAAGGTGAGTTTGCAAAAGCTATTAACCTAAAAGAAAATGAAATCTTACCTATAGTCTCCCCTATTGGTTATGAGGGCGGTAAAAAATCTGTTATAGCAACTTTATTCGGTAGTCATACTAATAAACGTAAATCATATTCTGAGTTGTTCTTTAATGGGAACTTTGATACTTCTCTTAATCCAAATGATTCGGATGAGTACTTAGAGCCACTTGAAATGCTACGATTAGCTCCATCAGCAATGAATAAGCAACCATGGAGAGTATTAAAAGAAGATAATAACTTACACTTTTATATTACTTCTACTAAAGGTTTAACTAAAATTGATATTGGAATAGCCCTTTGTCATTTTCATTTAGTAGCAATTGAAAATAAAATTAATGGTGAATTTAAATCACTTGACTCTCAAAAACAGAAACCAAATAAAGATCTTACTTATATTATTTCTTGGAATAAATAACTATATTATTAAGGAGTGACTCTAAATGTTTAAAGTAGATAAGATTAAATGTATAGCTTGTGAGCAATGTATTAAAGATTGTCCTACTAAAGTAATTTCTTTACAAGAAAAAAAAGCTGAAATTAATAATTAAGAGTTGGTATAAAAAAGACCCATCAAAGAATGATAGGTTATTTTTCAATGCTCCATTAGCTATATTTGTTACTTCTCAAACTCCAATAAATGGTGGGTTAGCTTCTTCAAATATGGAACTTATGATTGATTCCTTAGGGCTTGGTACTTTCTTTAGTGGATTTTTATTAATTGAGCTCAGGATAATAGAGAAATCTTAGATTTACTTCAAATAAAAGATAGCAAACAAATAATCTCTTGCTTAGTTGTTGGTTATCCTGATGTTAAGTACCAAAGAACTGCTCCTAGAAAAGAAGCTAATATTAATTGGATATAATTATCTACTTAAAATTAACCCGTATTACAAATAATTAATATGGGTTAATTTTTATTTTAAAAATCATTCTTTGAAATTTCTCTAGGCCATGAAAGTAAATTTTTTCTTGATATTTTTAACTGCTTTTCTTTTGGAAAATATACATCACAGAAATAATTATGGTAGTTAGCTATCCATACATACTTGTCCCATACCCTTGTATTTTCCTTATTTATAACTAACATCTCTTCCACTTTATCTTTATGTCTAAAAAGTAAATCAATTTGTATTTTTTCAAACTCATATTCATTATTACATTTCGTATAATATTTAAATATCGTATTTAAATAGTTTAAAAACCATTGACCGTCATTATCAATAAGTATTTTCTTGTGTTGTGGGGCAATATCATAATTATTTATATACTTTTGTAATCTACTTACTGTCTTATTATCTAATACAATTCTTGGATAGCAAGCTAAATTACTCTCAGTATCATGAGCATCCAAAAGAGCTGGTCCAAAAACAATATCTTCATTTATATAAAATTCCCCTACACTTACTCCACCTCTAACAAAGAGTCCCTCTAGGGCTAGGTTAAATTGATATTCTGATACATTATCCAATATTTCATTCAATTCTTCTTCACCATCATCTTTTATAGGGTATCCAACAATCATATTATCAGTATATATCTTTATCTTCCCTTGACTATATTTATTGGGTATAATACACTGCTTATTCTTATTTATAAGATAACTAATCTCATTAAGTAGCTTGTTGCCATATCCCTCTTTACAAGAGTCTACTATCATTTGTGAAAATCCTAATATATCTATAGTACATACCATAGAATTAATAAGTTTCGGATTATCCTGATCATATTTTTGCATCTTCTTTCAACACATCCTTACTTAAATTACTTCTATCTCAACTATTTTAACATTTTATATAGGATTTTGTGAATATACTGTTCTAATGAAAATTCCCATAGTTTATTACCAGTCCGTAATTATTTAAATGTTTATGTTATTATTAAAGTGTAAATTATATATATTAAAACTTCCTAGTAAAATAATAAAGGACAACTATCTTAATTGTATCTGTCCTTCATTTATTAAAAAGATTTAAATTATTCAAATAATCTGCTTACTTAAATATCTCTTTCTTAATTCATTTAGTCACTATTATAGTATTTCACCGTTAGATTCGATAACTTTTTTATACCAATAGAATGATTTTTTTCTCTTTCTTTCAAGAGTTCCTTTACCTTCATTATCTTTATCTACATAGATAAAACCATAACGTTTTTTCATTTCTCCTGTACTTGCACTAATTAAATCTATGCATCCCCAAGGCGTATATCCAATCATTTCAACTCCATCAATTGTTATAGCCTTTTTCATTTCAACTATATGCTGTCTTAAATAATCTATTCTATAGTCATCATTAATTGAACCATCTTCTTCTATAGTGTCAACTGCTCCAAGACCATTTTCTACACAGAATAAAGGAATTTCATATCTATTATATAAATTATTTAATGATATTCTAAATCCTACTGGATCTATTTGCCATCCCCAATCTGATGACTTTAAATACGGATTCTTTATTCCTTTAGTCATATTACCACCAGTTAGTGTTTTTCCATCATTATTTGAGCTTACAACTAAAGTCATGTAATAACTAAATCCTATAAAGTCAACTTTTCCAGCCTTTAGAATTTCTTCATCGCCATCCTCAAATATAACTTCAATGTTTTCTCTTTTAAAATAAGTTTTCATAAAATTAGGATAAGCACCTTTAGCTTGTACATCACTAAAGAAATAGTGTCTGTTCATAAACTCATTTTGAAGTAAAACATCTTCTGGGTTACAGCTTTCTGCATATGCCAGCGGATATACTATCATACAGCCAATCTTAAAATCAGGATTTATCTCATGACCTAATTTAACTGCTTTTGCACTTGCTATTAATTGATGATGAGCTGATTGATATATTATTTGCTCTCTATTTTCACCTTCATTAATTCTAAGTCCTGCTGGTATAAAAGGATGCATAGTAATTACATTTATCTCATTAAAAGTCATCCAATACTTTACTTTATCTTTATATCTGTTAAATATGACATTGCAGTAATTTACATAAAAATCAACTAATCTTCTATCTCTCCATGCACCATACTTTTCAACTAATGAATATGGCATTTCATAATGAGATATAGTTACTACTGGTTCAATTCCATATTTTAAGCACTCATCAAATACATTATCATAGTACTCTAAACCTTTTTCATTTGGCTCTGCATCATCCCCATTTGGAAATATCCTTGTCCATGCTATAGATAAACGGAAACACTTAAATCCCATTTCTGCAAGCATTTTTATATCTTCCTTATATCTATGATAAAAATCTATTGCCTCATGAGATGGATAATACTTTCCCCCTTCTACTCCATATGTATATTCTCTCTTAACTCCAAAAGCCCCAGCTGTAGCAACATCTGCTGTGCTAACTCCTTTTCCCTCTACATTCCATGCACCTTCACATTGATTAGCTGCTGTAGCTCCTCCCCATAAAAAGTTTTCTGGAAATCTATTTAAATTAATATTCATAATAACTCCTCCACTCATTAATTATATTACTGTTATAATTTCGTCACCTTGATTAACCATATCTAATTTATTTGATATAATATCTAAATAATCCGCAGTATTCGTAACGATTACTGGAGTTATAATATCATAACCTTTATCTTTTATGGCCTCTTTATCAAATTCTACTAACTTGTCTCCAACCTTAACTCTATCTCCATTTTTTACAAAGACTTCAAAATGTTCTCCATTAAGCTTTACTGTATCTAATCCTATATGAATTAAAATTTCGACACCATCATCTGATTTTAGTCCTATGGCATGTTTAGTATTAAATATCATAGAAACGGTTCCATTTATAGGAGATACAACTTCATTGCTTGTTGGTATTATAGCAATACCTTTACCCATTATTTCTTCTGCAAATGTCATATCATCAACTTTTGATAATGGTACAGCTTCACCTTTTATTGGACTTTTTATAGATATTTTATTATTTAAAGGCTTTATTTCTTTAACTTCATTTTCTTGACTATCCTCATTAGCTTCATCAACTTCATCTTCAAAACCAATCATCCAAGTAATAATAAAAGTTGCTACAAAACCTATTGAACAAGCAATTATTATATTAATTACATTTGATATTTCAGGTCCTATATAAGCAGCAATTCCTATAAGTCCAGTTCCACTTGGTGTAAAGCCCTTAACAGCTGTTATACCTGCATATAATCCACCCATTGCTCCACCAGCAAGAACTGCATAAAAAGGTTTTTTAAGCTTAAGGTTTACACCATACATAGCTGGTTCTGTAATTCCTAAAAGTGCAGTTGCCCCTGTTGAAGATGATAATTGTTTTAAGTCTGTATTTTTTGTTTTGAAGCTTACAGCTAAAGCTGCTGCTCCTTGGCAAACATTTGATACTAACATACCTGGCATTAATGTTTGATATCCTAATGTTGCTAATTGTGTAAATACTGCTGGGAAAAGGCTATAGTGCATACCTGTCATAATTATTACTGGGCTTAATCCTCCCATAATTAGTGGTAATGCCCATGTTGCTTTACTATCAATAGCCATTATAACACTTGCCAATCCCCCACCAAGTAAATCACCTAGTGGTCCAATTACTATCAATCCTATAGGCGCTGTTATAACTATAACAAAAAGAGGTACAAATACTAATTTAAGTGCTTTTGGTATTATCTTATTAACTAATTTTTCAACATACGACATTAACCAAACAATTAAAATTATAGGTATTACAGAGGAACCATATTTTACTAATGCGACTGGTAATCCAAAAAACTTTACTGGTTCTCCTGCACTAACTAAAGCTGAAAAGTTTGGATGTAATAATACTCCTCCGATTACCACTGCTAAATATTGTGATGTTTTAAACTTTATAGCTGCTGTATATGCTAATAAAATTGGTAAAAAATAAAATGCTGCATCACTTATAAAATTCAATATGTAATATGTTTGAGTGTCTTGAGATATCCACCCTAATGCTGCAAATAATCCTAAAAATCCTTTTAACATACCACAGCCAGCTATAGCTGGAATAATAGGAGTAAAGACACCTGCTATTGTATCAAATATATTAGTTAAGATACCTTTCTTTTCAGTTTTCTCTTCTCCCTTTGACATATTAAAATTCCCTAGTTTAATAAGTTCTTGGTAAACATCGGATACAGTATTTCCAATGATAACTTGGAATTGACCACCCTTATTTACGCATCCCATTACTCCCTTAACTTTTTTTAATTTATCAATGGATACTTTTGAATCATCCTTTAAATTGAATCTTAGTCTTGTTACACAATGTGTAACATGTGCCACATTTTTTTCTCCACCAATGTGTTCTAATACCTGAGTTGCTATTTCCTTAAAGTTCATTTCTTATTCCTCCAATATCTTTTTATAGATCGAAGGTTTTGCCTGCATTACCAGTAACAATCCTGAGTTTTGTATCAGATAATAGTCTGATACCTTATATCACCACCTTAAAATAATCTATATATTTTAATAACAATCCTAATTCTTACTTATTAACTTTTGAATATGGATTATTAAATATAACATTTCTTCTTTAGATAAATCATATTTATATCTTTCCAATATAAACTTTTGAATTTTCATTACACATTTATATGATTCATTATACTTTTCTTTAATAATATAAAATAAATCATTTTCTTCATCTTTTTCATTAATCTTATTATTAAAAAGTCTTTGAGCAAAAAACTTTAGATGTGTAATAAATCTATAGTAGCTTAAAGATTCTAAATCAAATTCTATATTGAAATTGTATTTAACTATATTTAATATTTCCTGTATTAATTTGGTAATCTCCATTAATATTGGCATTTCTTCATTGAGATTAGCATTTACAAAGTGTAATGCTATAAAAGCAGCTTCATCTTCACTTAAAGTAATATCAAATTCCTTTTTTATAATTTCTAAAGCTTCTATACCTACTTCATATTCTTCCGAATATAATCTTTTAGTTTCCCAACTCAGACCGTTAGTAACTCTAATACCTTGCTTATGTCTATCAATAGCGTTGTATATATGATCTGTTAAAGATATATATATACTTTCATTAAACTTTTTACCTGTCTTTTCTTTTGCATATCTTATTATTTCTTCAGAAATTACAGTATATTCTAGTGGTATGCTACTTATTAGCTCTATAAATTTATTATTCATGTTAGGATTAGATAGAGTGAATATCTTCTCTATATTTTTTTCTACAATTATATCTTTCACTTTCTTTCTGAAGGCAATTCCTCTTCCCATAACAATGATTTCTTCATTATTATCATTTATAGATGTAACGACATTATTATTTAAGATTTTTTCTATTCTAATTTTAATGACCTCCTTTACAAAAAAAATAAGCAAACAAAACAATAACTAATATTAGTATATATATACATTTAAAGTCTATATACTAAAAGTTAAAGTTTTGCCTGCTTAACCAGTAACAATCTAACGATATTCTATATGTTTATGTTTACATAATATCATATGATATCTATTCTGACAATATATTTTTTAAATTTAATTAATTTATACATAAAAATTTATTTTAATTATCTTTCTAAGAGAAAATAAGAGATTTCTATATAACCAGATAAGACGTTCAACTACTAAGGTAGGTGTATAATCTATAAAAGTTCTTTCCTCCAAATTATATTTATCTCAGCATGGCATATGAACTATTTCTTTCTATACAAAAAAGGCTATATATTGTCATACCACAATATATAGCCTTATATTTATCTTACCACTTACCGTTAGCAATGTGTCCAGCTAATTCAGCTTTGCATCTTTGTTTGATAACCCAAGCTTCGTTCTTAGCCTTTTCAAATCCATTTACACACTTAGGATCTAGGTTGATTTCAATACCTTCTTTTGCAAGCTTAGCAATCTTATCTGCTAATATAATCATTTCAGCATGAATGCTATTAGTTCTATCAGAAGCATAAATCTTTTCTGCATCTTCACTACTTAATTCAACAAATTTTTCTTTTCCTAAGTTACACTTAGGACAAACTTCTGGAGCTTCAACTCCTTCATGTACATATCCACATATTGTGCATTTAAATAATTTTTTCATAATTAATCTCTCCTACATCTTATATATATATATTTAAATTTCTTTTAAGTTTCTTTGTTATGTTTATATATTAACTTAAATAATATCCTTTGTCAACTAATAATTTTTATTATTTAATAA
>OGSQ01000442.1_pt1 | contig 15638 bp, 13 predicted proteins | sample 1573921 | NCBI WGS metagenome assembly OGSQ01 (sample SAMN03295832, study PRJEB24534) | human gut metagenome | isolation source: fecal sample 7 from infant 4 | host: Homo sapiens | place: USA: Pittsburgh, PA | collected 2014-07 | reverse complement strand
TGGTGCCATTTTTTCCCAGCTCTCATCGCTGAGCCGCCATTGCCTGCGTGCCATATTTTTCCCTTCAGAAATTACCAGTTACTACACTCTGACAATCCCTTCTGGGATAGGTTCTAAGGCTACAGCAGAAAGTAGATATACAAAACGCGGGACATGGCCCGGGTAGATATCTTCGCTTACATTGAAGTGTTCCACAACAACCGGACCTGACGCCACGGCCATCTGAATGGCGTCGGTCCGGATGCCTTCGAAAAAGCCTCACCGTGAGGACAGAAACTGTCTGCGGAGATGGGGGGACTCCAATTTGGGCGAGGCTTTACGCGCAAAATCGCTAATAATCACAATGCCTGAGTGGTCAGTCAGGAGCGCAACCTGGTCAGACAACGGTCAAGCGCACTCACCAGCCAGTCGATATCTTCAGCCTGGAAGCATAACGGTGGCCGTAATTTCAGGACATTGCCATAAGGGCCGGCCACGGAGGTCAGGACAAACTCTTCCCGCAACGCTTCAATAAGATTAAGCGCCAGAGTTTTATTCGGCTGTTTACTGTTTCTGTCGGTCACCAGTTCGAAGCCAATAAACAGCCCGGCACCGCGTACATCGCCGACGCATTCATGTTTATCCTGCAAGGTGCGCAGCGCCGCCAGTAGTTGCTGGCCAGTATGCAGGCTATGGGTCTGGAGTTCTTCCTGCTGGATAACTTTCAATACCGCCTGGGCCGCAGCCATAGCAACGGGGTTACCGCCAAAAGTATTAAAATAAGGAAGCGCATCACTAAAAGCCGCCAGCACCTCTCCTTTAGCCATCAGTCCCGAGACCGGGATACCGTTACCCATGGGTTTGCCGGTTGTAACGACATCAGGCACCACATCGTGGCGGGCAAATCCCCAGAATGCTTCGCCGGTACGGGCAAAACCGGGCTGTACTTCATCGGCAATAAAAATCCCACCGTTTTTATGGACTACATCAATCGCCTGTTTCAGAAAACCGCGTGGGCCCGGTAAAACGCCATCAGAAGAGAAAATAGAGTCGGCCAGGAAGCCGGCAAATTTAATGCCGTGGGCCTCCATATCATCAATCTGTTTCTGAATTTCCGCCGCAAACCAGGCGCCAGGATCGGTGGTCTGGTTGCGGTAAAAATCCGGCGGGGCCACCAGACGCGTTTCGGGGGCCAGGGGCTGGCCGCTGCCCAGAGCTGGTGATACGCCAGAGGTTAGCGCACTGGTTCCGTGGTAGGCCTCACGGGATACAATAATGCCGGTGCCGCCACTCCAGGCGTGGGCAATGCGAATCGCAAGGTCATTGGCCTCAGAACCGGTGCACATATACATCGCCCGGTTGATTTCTCCGGGAAGGGTGGCGAGGAGCGACTCGCTGTAATCAAGAATATGTTCATGCAGATAGCGGGTATGAGTATTTAACTGCATCATCTGCTGGTGAACTGCCTCGATCACCGCCGGATGACAGTGCCCGATACTGGCAACGTTATTGTAAACATCCAGATATTTATTACCCTGTTTATCCCACAGATACTGGCCCTGCCCACGAACCAGATGAACCGGATTACGGTAAAACAGACGGTAGGACTCGCCGAGGATCTTGCTGCGTTTGTCGGTTAACTGGCGGATCTCCGGAGCCAGACTGTCGGCATGTTCAGCGCGAAAGCTATTGGTGTCCATGATGGTTGATCGTACGGTCATAATTACTCCTTTTATTCAGGCTCTGAGGCATACTTATTCTTCGGTCGCCGCTACAGGAGTGCGGGCAAGCGCATTTCTCCGGGCATGTGTTGTCAGAAAATAGAGATAACCCGCTACCATAAGCACCAGAAATAACGTTCCAATCTGCGGGTTAAACCACAGCATGGCGGCCAGGCAAACGACAGCGCAGCACAGGGCAATGGCCGGGATTAGTGGGTAGCCCGGCGCCATGTAACTGCGCAGTAGCCCCGGTTCGCTCCGGCGTAGCCTGAACAGACTCAGCATGCTCATGATGTACATCACGATCGCGCCAAAAACAGCCATGGTGATCATCGCGGCAGTCAGGCTCATGCCCTGCAAGCTGATACCGTCCGAAAAGATGGCCGCAATACCAATTACGCCGCCGGTAAGTATGGCCCGATGCGGGGTCTGAAAGCGTGACAGTTTAGCCAGCGCAGGGGGAAGATAACCGGCCCGGGCGAGAGCATAGAACTGGCGGGAATAGCCCATAATAATGCCGTGGAAGCTGGCGATCAGGCCAAACAAGCCGATCCAGACCAGCATATGCATCCAACGCGAATCGTTGCCGACCAGCATTTTCATTGCCTGGGGAAGCGGATCATTAATATCAGAGAGGGTGCGCCAGTCCCCTGCCCCACCGGCCAGTACCATCACTCCCACCGCCAGGACAACCAGTGTGATAATGCCGCCGATATAGGCTCTGGGGATCGTCCGGCGCGGATCTTTGGCCTCTTCTGCTGCCATTGCTGCCCCCTCGATAGCGAGGAAAAACCAGATAGCGAAAGGGATAGCAGCAAAAATACCGGATACTGATGCCGTAGAGAAACTATCGCCGCCAGCCCAGCCGTGAGCTACAAAGTTAGCCAGGCTGAAGCCAGGTGCGACAACCCCCATAAAGACAAGTAATTCGATTACTGCCAGTAACGTGACCAGTAGTTCAAATGTGGCGGCGATACTGACGCCGACAATATTCAGCCCCATAAAGATCAGATACGCGCAGACCGCGACCAGTTTTGGGTTAAGTTCCGGGAACTGGACATTAAGGTAAGCGCCAATCGCCATGGCAATGGCGGGCGGGGCGAAAACGAACTCAATCAGCGTCGCGATACCGGCAATCAGGCCGCCAGTATCGCCAAATGCGCGGCGACTATAAGCAAATGGCCCACCGGCTTGCGGGATCGCAGTGGTCAGTTCGGTAAAACTAAAAATAAAGCAGGTATACATCAGGGCGACAAATAATGTGGTGACCAGAAAGCCCAGAGTACCTGCTACCCCCCAGCCATAGCTCCAGCCAAAATATTCCCCGGAAATCACCAGCCCGACGGCAATGCCCCACAATTGCAGGGCGCCGAGAGTAGGTTTAAGTTCGTTTTTCATCACTGCATTCCCCGTCTGTGTCATAGAAGAAATGTGACGCCGTTAACGCTGGCATAGTGATAATGGCTCGCTAACCAGGGAAAAACTTGACAGCGAAAAACTAATGACTGCTGGCTGATGTCAACTTGGGGAATGAACTGGGGGAATGTGGGCTGCGGTCAACTTTCTCTGTCGCCGCGTCAAGCCTGTAAAAAAGGTTCAGCGCCATTCTGAAATCATCTTCAGAGACAATGGAGCAGGACATGAGCGCGAAACAGTACGACACCCTGAGTAACGAAATTATCCTCCGGTTGGCCCACCAGGCGCTGGCCAACTATCCGCAATACGCTGATGCGACAGTTCGGTTACTGTGTCGATCAGAAAATGCCACCCTGCTGGTGAGCCATTCCGGTAGCCGGTTTGCGCTGCGCATTCACCGCGCTGATTATCATGATCGCCAGGATATTGAAAGTGAACTACTCTGGCTGGATGCCCTGCGCAGCGCTGGTATTGCAGTACCGGAAGCGATCAGAGATGACCGGGGCGAGCGGATTCAGCTATTACCCCTGGCCGACGGAGGCCACCGCTATGGAGTATTGTTTCACTGGATCGACGGGGAAATGCCGACGACCCAGGTCGATCCTGTAGCTTTCCGTCAACTGGGACATATTACCGCGCGGTTACACCAACACAGTCGTAACTGGCAAAAGCCAGCGGGCTTTCGCCGTATTATCTGGGATCATCAGACCATGGTATCGGCGGCCAGCCACTGGGGAGACTGGCGGGATGCGCCCGGCCTCGCTCCCCGGGAACATCAGTTGGTAGAAGAAGTCATCCAGCATGTGGGTCAGCAGATGAAGGAATTTGGTCAGTCGCCGAAGCACTATGGGCTGATTCATGCGGATCTGCGGTTAACTAATCTGCTGCTGCATCATGGCGAAACCCGCGTGATTGATTTTGATGACTGCGGTATGGGCTGGTATCTGCATGATTTAGCTGCGGCCATCAGCTTTGTGGAGCACCATGCCTGCGCTCCCCAGTGGATCGAAAACTGGTTATGTGGATATGAGCAGGTCGCACATATCAGCGATCGGGAACTGGCTCTTCTCCCGGCTATGTTGATCCAGCGGCGTATTCAGCTTACCGCATGGGTCGCTTCACACAGGGAAACAGAAATGGCGCATAGCCTGGGGGATGCCTGGACCAGCCACACCGTGCGTTTGTGTCAACGCTACCTGGCCGGTACGGCGCTCCCCGTAGGCATATAAACGCACAATTCTGGCGCGCCTGTAGGTCATTATGGTGCAAATAACCCATGGGCTTTTTTTATAATCCATTGATTATAAAAAAATTATGGTTGGTATACTTTTTGCTGGAGACCTATTTATGTATAGCCTCCAGCGGAATCAATAATGACCATGATGCAATCAGATAGTGCGTTATCTGCGCTCTCCGGGGTGATCAGCGGGCACCGCGGTGTGTTATCTGCGGCCGCGACGGGACTCAGTGATTTCATCTGTTCTCAGGGGGGGGATGTTGACCGGATCTTCGGGATCAGCGGCATTAATCCTGAGAATTTGTCCTGTCCGACCCTGAGTCTGGATCTGGTGAATTATTGCCGGGTAATGGAAGAGTCAGCCCATCTGGCCGGTCGTGATAATTTCGGACTTTATTACGGCCAGCAGTTCCGGCCACAGTCATTAGGGCTTATCGGTTATATTGGCCTGTGCTCTGCCACCCTTGAGCAGGCGCTGCGCAACGTGGTCGGCGCTTTTCCGTTCCATCAGCACAACACACTGATTCAACTGACCGAACGTCATGACAGCTGGCAACTGGACTATCAGGTACGTCATGGGGCGATCCTCTCACGGCGCCAGGATGCAGAGCTTACGTTGGGCATGTTTCTGAACCTTATCCGCCATGCGGCAGGTAAGCACTGGGCACCCAGAGAAGTTCATTTTGAACATCCCCGCCCTGAACAGTGGCACGAGCATTGTAAAGTATTTGATGCCCCCGTTTACTTCGATCAACCGTTTAACTCAATGATCATTAATAAAGCGGATGTATCGCGCAAAATGCCCGATCACGACCCGATGTTGCTGCTGGTCATGCAGGATGCGATTCGTCGCCTGAGCGCGGCTCCGGTTAACCAGAGCTGTGTTGACCAGACCCGGGTCGGCATCCAGTTGCAACTGGTTAATGGCGAACCGTCGCTTGAGGCCGTTGCTGAAAAACAGGGGCTTTCCGCCTGGTCTTTGCAGCGACGCCTGCGCGAGGAAAACACCAGTTTTAGCGCGCAAGTTGATCATGTGCGCAAAGAGATGGCGACCCACTACCTGAAGCAGCAGAATTTGTCGGTATCGGAAATGGCGCTATTACTGGGGTATTCTGAGGTAAGTGCTTTTTCACGGGCATTTCGCCGCTGGTTTGGTTGTAGCCCCCGCCACTATCGTAAATTGAGTTAACCGCCGGGCGGCTGGTGAATTTTCTAACAGTTGCCTCGCACACCGATCTGCCACTGAAATTAGGATAGGTAAGTACAGAGGGCAAGTGCGCGGAATAAAATAACGAAAGCAGGTATACCGGGAAGCGGATGATTTGATTACCTGTGCGTTGTCGCATTAATCCATATATATTCCGGGGGGCAAAATGATGCTCCCCGGTGATCAATCAGACAGAACGACCATCATCGGCGAAAAGCGTATCGTAACCTTTCCATTTATAATTCAGCATTGATACAAGCCAACACGCAATGAATAAGCCAACAACAACAAATCCTGCATTGCTCAGGTTATCGTTCATCAATCCGAAAATATCCCAAATCCCGCCATGCAAATTCAGCTTATCCATCAAAAGCCCCATAGCTTCTGTACCGCCTATAAAAAGGGCAACAACGACGGATGTTCCTGTGATGGTCATATTGTAATAAAGTTTGCGTTGTGGCTTATTAAATGCCCAGCCGTAGGTACCGACCATGATAATATTATCGGTAATGACTCCAATTAGTAGAACATGTACTTTTCGATGAAGGAACCGATGACTTTCTCGTGGACCTCAAGGGAGCGCGAGAAGCAAATCGTTTTGCGAGCTAGCCGCTTGATGCGGGTACGGAGCGTCAGATTGTTACGCTCAATGCGCTGTGTAAAGATTTTACCTGTCAGGTGCTTCTCCTTCGGCACTTCTCTGGCATAACTGCCCCAGTCGTCGCTGGTTATCATGCCTATGTTGAAGGGGGTCAGCAGCGCCAGTAGCTCTCTGCAAGTCTCATCGTTCCGTGGTCCGAAGGTGTAGGCCAGTACACCGCCAGTTTTGGTATTGTAAGCGTACCAGAGCCAGTGTTGCCGGGCTTTACTGCCAACAAAGGCCCACTGCTCATCAAGTTCACAGATAAGGGCTACGTCGGCGTGAGCAACCGGAGAAGATGTTATGCGGCAGGGTGAGAGTTTTTTAAAGCCCGTATGACGGTGTTGATGCCGATCTTCAGTGTTCTGGCGGTATCGCGAACACCGGAACCGTTATGAGCCATATCAACGATTTGTTCTTTGACTCCCGGCTTCCGCGCTTCATAGGTGTAGGTCAGTTGGAAAACACGTTTACATGATCGGCACCGAAAGCGCTCGTGTTGTGAGGTACTGCGACCATGGCGATAAATTTCATCTGAATGGCATCGGGGACAATGGACGGTAACGGTAGCCACAGGAAACCTCAAATACCCATAGGTTAACAAAAATTTCTATTGATTGAAGACATTACCCAGGATACCAAACACATGGGGAACCGATAATCGCCACACTGTCAGAGTCGGAGCTTTCTCGTTAGATAGACCCAGCCCGCACAGTCGAACTACGCGACAGAATGCTGGCAGTCGGTTTGCCGATATGACGAAGTTGATTTGCAGTTATTGTGAGCCCGGAGGAATGGATTGCGAGTCGGGCCGGATAAATGCGAGCCCATTATCATTTAATGTGAGCCGGTGGCATTTTTCATTTGCAGTTAATGTGAGCCGAAATATGCGCTGATTGCGAGTCAGAGGGATTTCGATTGCGAGCTGCTACACCTACCTTACGCTTTTCATCCTTCTTATAGTCTAATTTCTCATCACAATGAGAAACAGAACCATTAATGTGGTTTTGGATCGTTGTTTTTATGCATATTTGTCCTGTTAGACACCGCCTCTCTGGGCGGTTTTTTTATCATTATAAAATGCGACATTATAATTATCACTCACTTCCATATTCCCGTCATTCACAAAAGCCTGCTGTCACGCAGGATTTTGCTTATTATCCCACCCTGGAACTTTATCTGCGGCGAATATTGGATGAGTGCGCTGATTTAGACAATTTTTTGACTTTCTCCCACCTGGACCCACTGGCTAAATAACATGTATAACCCGCTAGCGCTGACAAATGTCGCCACCGCCGAAAATGCGGCGAAAGCGGCGGAGCCGTGCATCAACGCAATCCCGAACGCCACGCTGATAAACCAGGCTCCCACACCCGGTGGATAAATAGCCACATTTTCATGGTCCGGCGACACATTGCGGGCGATCCCGGCCAGTGCCACCCCAACCCACGCCACCACGAAAACGCCCTGGTAGGCCAGCGCCTGCAGCAGCCATGCGAACACATCTGCCAGCATCAGGATATAAACCACCACGCCCACCACGCACGCCCAGACCAGTTTGGGTAACTTGAGGTTAAACAGGCTGTGGAAGAAGACCTGCATATTGACGGTGGCCAGATAATAGTTGGCGGTATTAATCCGCGTCTGCGTCACCCAGACAAATCCCAGCCCGGCGATCCCCAGCAGATTTAAAATCACCACCACCACCGCCGTTTCGCTTAGGGCGCCGCTGTCCGGAAGGTTGCTGGCGAGATAAATCCCCGCAGTACCGTTGAGGAAAAAAGTGACCAGATAAAACGGCATACCAAAATTAAAGCGTGCATGGTACTGGCTGTCTTCCTCGCGGCCAAAGCGCGCATAATCGAAGGTATACATCATCAATACCCAAACCCCCATGTAATAGGTGAAACAGTTCCACCAACCCCAGGGGGACGGATTGGCCGGACCATACTGCAACCAGTTGGCCTGGTAGCCATAGTGCATCACAGACATCACGAGGGTTGCCAGTAGCCCCAGCAGGTAAAACGGCAGCAGTACGCCGTTAAATTTATCCAGCCAGTGTTGAACGCTGCCGAAAATAAGCGGTACGCTGTAGATCACCACCAGTGCGGCCGCCACCCAGTAAACCATACCGGGGAACAGATGATGAATCGCGAACGCGATTACCGAGCCTTCAAATACGGCGTAATAAATCGCGGTGGAAAAAAAGATAAGCGTTGCCAGCGATGCCCCCATTCGCCCAAACAGACGGCGTGAAAACTGGGCGACAGACAAGCCGCTGCGCAGGGCAAAGCGGCTGATGACGCCATTAATCAAACCATAAGTCACCACCGATAACGCCATACCGATAATGGCGTTAATCGCCCCATACGCCTGCGCCAAAGATGCACCAACCACAATGTAAAACACGGCACTACACACTGCCCACCAGGCCATCGTGAGGGACAATTTCCCCATGCGCGCCGGTTCCGGCAGCACTGACTGACTAACATTATCCGCAGCGCGGGATTGTGGAGCTGAAGCCATAGCAACCTCCTGAAACACGCAATAACCAGAGATATCCGCCTCGGGGCGATGCCCCGGGCCGGGTTAACGCAACACGCTCGCCAACTGCGCCAGCCGCTGTTGAGACTGCCGGCGGTAAACCAGCGCCTCTTCCAGCGTGACGGGAATAAAGCGAACCTGTTGATTCGGTTGTAATTGACCGACAATGGCGAGATCGGGGCTGATAATCGTTCCCAGCGTCATATACCCTCCGCCCGATACTGCATCGCGCAGCAGCACAATGGGTTCCAGTCCGCCCGGAACCTGAACCGAGCCTATCGGGTAACAGGCATCGACAATATTGGACGGATCGGAGCCGGCCCCAAAGGGCGGTGTCCGGGGATTAAACGCCACCGGCTGGCCGCCCTTCAGGCGATAGCCCGTCCGGTCCGCTTCGGTGCTGACCTGCCAGCTATCGGCGAAAAAATTGTCCACCGCCGCCTCAGTCAAGCGATGGATATAGAGGCCCGGCACCAGTCGCAGAGTGGCCGATTTCTCCAGCACCGGCAGCAACTCGTCAGGAACGACATTGCCCTCCCGTCGAAACCGCGCGTCGTGTGTCGGGAACACCCTGAGTACGTCACCCGCCGCCAGTCGACGCCCCTGAAAACCGCCGAGCGCGCCGAGCGTATACGTGGAGCGACTGCCCAGTACGGACGGCACGTCAATCCCACCGGCAACCGCCAGATAGGCGCGACATCCCTGACGAGCCGGAGAAAAGCGCAGACATTGTCCGGCCCGGATAAACAGCGCGCTATGCGTCGCAGCAGGCTGGTTATCGACGATCGGCGTCATCGCCGCGCCGCACACCGCCACCAGTGTATCGGTGCTAAAGCTCAGCTCCGGACCGAGCAATGTCATCTCCAGCACCGCATCGTCCGGGGCATTTCCCACCAGAAGATTAGCCATCTGCATCGCGTAAGGATCCAGCGCGCCGGAAGGGGGGATCCCCAGGTGGTAGTACCCTTCCCGCCCGGCATCCTGCACCGTAGTGGCCAGGCCGGGCTTAATCACATTGATGGTCATACAGCCCCCTTTTTAACTGCTGAGGATAGCCCTGCGGATCGCTGAGAAAGTCGGCAAGTTCAAACTTCACGTCGCGAATGCGGGGGGAAAAATTGCCGCTATTCACCTGCTCGCTGATGTCGTCGTAGGTCTGACGGTCAATGGCCCGGAACTGGACAATATCCCCCGCTTTGAAGAACACCATCTCGTCCTGCAGATAGGGAAGCCCCTGTGCCGGGTCATAAATTGGCATCGGGGTGATGCCAAAAAGTTGGTACCCCCCCGCACCGCGCACCGAGTAAATACAGCCGAAGCAGCCGCCGTGTCCCAGTGACAGAGCAGGAGTGTCGGTTCGCGGACGCAGGTACTTCGGCACCTGTAACTGTTTTTCTCGTTCGACCATCTGATACATAAAAGGCAAACCGGCGACAAAACCGACCATGGAAACGAACCACGGCGTACCACTGTGTGCGGCAATAAAAGCATCTTTATCCGCGTAGCCGTTGATGCTGGCGCCATAATCGAGGTCGCTCCCCTCCGGCACCTGGTGGCGATCGCGAAAGCGCATCAGCGTCTCGTGCGTCCAGGGATCGTTGTACAGCACCGGCACTTCAATAATGCGCGTCGCCAGGGAACCGTCGCCGTAGCTGTCCGCCTCCAGAGCCAGCAGCGTATCAAGCAATGCCTGGGGCGCCAGTTCGTCCGGGTTAAAGCGTACCTGGAAAGAGGCATTAGCAAGACAAATATCCAGTACGCCGGGCAGCCGGCAAGCCTCCAGTGCCCTTGTTAGCGTCAGGCCACGGAAAAAAGCGGGTAATGACATCGACTCATCGATTTCGGCGAAGAGATGCTCATCGCCGCCAAACGAGTAGCGGATCGGGTTATTGACCATAGCGCCGGACCTCCGGTATTTGAGTCGACGATTCGCCATCACGTGCGGCCAGCCACTGTTCCAGAGTGGTGGTGGTGAATTCGCCGGCCTGCAACTTGGGATGTTGTAATAGCCACTGATGGAGTGGGACGGTGGTTTTTATCCCGCGCAGTTCAAGGCTACTGAGCGCCTGGCGGGCGCGAGCCAGCGCCTGAGGACGATCGGCGCCCCAGGCAATCACCTTAGCCAGCAAGGAGTCATACCACGGGGGCACGCGATAACCGGTGAACACATGGCTGTCGACGCGGATCCCTTCGCCGCCGGGCCACACGACTCCCTCAATCAATCCCGGACAGGGGAAGAAATTCCGCTCTGGATCTTCGGCATTGATGCGCATTTCACAGGCACTACCGCGCAATGTCACATCGGACTGAGTCAGCGTCAGCGGTTCGCCGTTAGCAATACGCAACATCCATTGCACCAGATCGATGCCGGTCACCATTTCGGTCACCGGATGTTCCACCTGAATGCGGGTATTCATTTCGATAAACCAGAACTCGCCGCGCGTTTCATCGAACAGATATTCCAGAGTACCCGCTCCGCGGTAGCGCAAGTGCCGCGCTAGTTGTACGGCGCTGTCGCATAATGCGGCCCGTTGGGCAGAACTCAGGGCTGGCGAAGGTGCTTCCTCAAAAATTTTCTGCCGGCGACGCTGCAGGGAGCATTCGCGATCGAACAGATGAATAACCCGCTCACCGTCGCCGAGGATCTGCACTTCAACATGGCGTGCGCGGTCGATAAAGCGTTCCAGATAAACCGCACTGGAGCCGAATGCCGCATTCGACTCACTCTGGGCTACGGGAAATTCACGCGCCAACGCCTCATCGTTCTCCACCACGCGAATTCCCCTGCCACCACCACCTGCGGCAGCTTTAATCAGGCAGGGATAGCCGATCTCCCCGGCACGGATTTGCGCCGCCTGCACCGTTTCCAGAACCCGGGACCCCGGCACAATCGGCACGCCGGCTTCTGCCGCAGTGCGACGGGCGGCGGCTTTATCGCCCATCACGCGGATGGTCTGCGCATCCGGGCCGACAAAAATATACCCGGCCTGCACTACCCGTTCGGCAAACTGGGCATTTTCCGATAAAAAGCCGTATCCGGGATGGATGGCATTGGCGCCGCTCTGTGCTGCCGCATCCAGTAATGCTTTGATATTGAGATAGCTGCGTGCGGCCTGCGCCGGGCCAATGATGCACACTTCATCGGCCAGTTTGGCCGCAAGACTGTCGCTATCGGCTTCGCTGCAGGCGGCGACCGTCGGGATCCCCAACGCTTGCGCGGCGCGGATGATACGTACCGCAATCTCTCCCCGATTGGCGACCAGCAGTTTTTTTATTTTCCCCGCCATATGTCCTCCGTCGTGATTATTTGTTATCGGTTTTTATTATGGCAAGAACCTGTCCCGGCTCTACGGCATCACCGCTCTCGAGGGTGATAGACGATATAGTGCCGCTGGTTTCGGCGAATATTTCACTAAACTGTTTCATCACCTCTATCAACCCAATCACGGTATCAGGCCCGACTTTATCTCCGGTCACGACAAACGGTGGCGCTTCCGGTGATGGCTGGCGGTAAAATACTCCCGGCAACGGTGAAATAACTTCAATCTCAGACATTATATTTCCTCAGATAAATGGGTGGTTATTTAGCCACGCCGGGCGAACACACTTTGACACCTGCATGAATAAGCGCTGATTTAACCGCGCTGATAATATTCAGGGCGCCAGGAGTATCGCTATGAATACAAATAGAATCAAAGCGTATCGGGATGATATTATCCGTCACGGTTTTTACTTTCCCCTCCAGACAGGCCAGTAACACTTTATCGACGATCGCCTGTACGCTAAGTTTCCCGGTCTTACGCGTGAAGACAATAAACCCTTGATCGTCATACTCTCTGTCAGCGTAAAACTCGGTAATCACTGGATGCTCCAGGCGCTGCGCCGCGTGCCATACGGCCGAGCCCGACATGCAATAGAGGTAAAGACCGGCATCAAGCCGATGCAGCGCGGTGACAAACTGCTGGGCGGCGACCTCATCCCGCGCCAGATGCATATATAATGCGCCATGCGGTTTAATATGCTGCAGCGGCATCTCATATAAGCGAGCGAATTCCCGCAGCGCACCTAACTGATAAATAATATCGTTGACCAGTTCTTCCGCAGGAATCGCGAAATGACGACGACCAAATCCCTGTAAATCATTAAATCCGGGATGTGCACCAATCGCCACGCCATTTTTTCTGGCGGACTCCACGGTTTTTCGCATAATGTTTGGATCGCCAGCGTGAAAGCCAGTTGCAATATTTGCAGAGCTGATTACCGTCATAAGTTCATTATCAACATCATCGCCAATCGCCCATGAGCCAAAGCTTTCTCCTATATCGGAGTTGATATCTACGGTTCTCATCATAGTAATTTCTTATTTCCATTAGGGAGTGCTTATTCACTATATGAATATTCATTTATATTCGGAAAGTAGTATTTTTAGATAGACTGATATCAGAAAAACAGAACGCTTTGAGTCCATCCCTACGGATATCATTGTTGCAGGTCGTCTGCACGCCGACAGCGCGCAAGTACCACAGCGTATATCCGGTACCTGAGGATAATGCGCCCTTCTCGCTCGTGGATTACGAACATATTCTGATGGGTAGATTCTTAGCGGTGACTATTTACGCTGACATGACCGGGAAAAACCAATGCTGACGCTACGTCAAATCCGTTATTTTGTCGCCACAGCTGAAATGGGGCAAATCTCTCAGGCCGCCGTGCATCTCAACATTTCGCAATCAGCGGTCACCGGCGCAATCCAGGAGCTGGAACAACTGCTAGGCAAAAAGCTGTTTACCCGCTCAGTTCACGGTATGACGCTTACGGACTATGGTAACCATTTTCTCAACCATGCCTATACCGTTCTGCAAACCGTCGACAACGCCGTACGCAGTATGCCGGTCACCGATACCGGTGTGCGCGGTACGCTGCGGCTGGCCGCAAGCTACACGGTGATTGGCTATTTTTTACCGTTTCACCTGCAGAGGCTAGCGCAGGATTATCCGCACATTGATATTCAGCTATTTGAATATGAGCGTCAGGACATTGAGCAAGGATTAACGGACCAGTCGCTGGATATGGCGCTGGTACTGACCGGCAATTTGCGCCACCAGTCGATTTATGCAGAAACCCTTTTCAACTCGACACGCCGGTTATGGCTACCTTCGCGTCATCCGTTATGTGAAAAGTCGCAGGTCACATTGGCGGACGTGGCCGGAGAGCCCTTTATTATGCTCACCGTGGATGAAGCAGCAGACAGCGCGATGCGCTACTGGGAAGAAGCCGGTTTTCGCCCTGATGTTATTCTGCGCACGAGTTCTGTCGAAGCGGTACGTAGCATGGTGGCTAACGGCTCGGGGATCGCCATTTTGTCCGACCTGGTTTATCGTCCGTGGTCGCTGGAAGGAAGACGCATCGAGACCCGTTCGCTGGTCAACAATGTCCATCCGATGAGCGTCGGTCTGGCGTGGCGCAATGATACCCGCTTCACCCCTGCGATGGCGGCGCTACGCGAATATTTTCGCAGCGCATTCGTCACACAGCAGATCAATATGGTAAGACGTTGAAATGCTCCTGCAATCAACGCGCGGCAATTCACATTAGGTCGTAAGGTAAACCATATTGTTCATTTTCAACGGCTTCACGTACTTTCAATAATGCTTTCTGCAAGTTCTCAATCGAGACGGATCCCAGTGCTATCCGAATGGCCTGGGGAATGGTCTGGGCGGTGCAGAAAGGTTCGGCTGTTGAAACCGAAATGTGGCTGTCCATCAGAACTTTCACGATACGATCGGCCCGTGACTCTTCGGTCAGCGGCAGCCAGGCAAAATAAGAGCCCGGATGGGTAATACAAGGGATTTCGCCCAGGGTATTTCTGAGCACCGCCTGTCTTTGGCGCGCATCCCGTCGTTTGAGTTCTTCAAAGCGTTCAACGGTGCCATCCTGTATCCAGTTACACACCAGTGTGGTCATCACTGAAGGGGTATTCCATGTCGTTGCCCGGACGGCCCTTTCGATGGCGGGACGGTATGCCTCAGGGCACACAACGGCTCCTACCCGAAGACCGGTGGCGACATTCTTCGAATAGCCTGTGACATAAACCGTACGTTCAGGCGCGTAAAACGCGACAGGCGGAGGGGGTCTGCGGATCAGGTAGGAATAAGCCGCATCTTCAATAACCAGTAAGTCATGTTCGCGGGCGATAGCCGCCAGCTCTTTTCTCTGGCGATGTGTCAGCACCCATCCCAGGGGATTATGTAACGTCGGCATGGCATACACCGCCCTGACATGTCTTTTCAAACATAACTGCCTGAGTACGGTGAAATCCGGACCATCACTCAGTGACGGGATCGCGATGAGCTCGAGATGAAACAATTCGGCCAGTACTTTAAACCCCGGATAGGTCAGTGCATCCACAGCCACGACGTCTCCAGGCCTCAGCAGGCCCATTGCTGTCACCGTCAGCCCATGCTGTGCGCCATTCACAATCACCACATTGTCCGCTGTCGGTTTAAATCCCCTTCCTGACAGCTGTTCTGCAACGATCTCTCTCTCCGTTTGTCTGCCTGCATGGGGCTGATAACGCAGGTGTGATTCGATATCCCCGGCGGTAGATATCTGCCGGAGTGCGTCACGTAGAAGCTCACCTTGCCCGGGCAGAGCGGGATAGTTGAAATTCAGGTCCAGAACGTCCGTTGCCACGGCATGCTGGTCAATACCATGGACATAAGGCAACGAAATTTCCCGGACAAACGTCCCCCGACCGGTCTCGCCGCTGACAAGGCCCATCGCTTCCAGTTCGCTGTAGACCCGTGTCGCCGTAGCCAGCGAGATATGCTCCTGAGCAGAAAGATTGCGATGAGTCGGCAAACGGCTACCTGGCAGAATTTTCCCACTGCGAAT
>OGSQ01000441.1_pt1 | contig 15770 bp, 11 predicted proteins | sample 1573921 | NCBI WGS metagenome assembly OGSQ01 (sample SAMN03295832, study PRJEB24534) | human gut metagenome | isolation source: fecal sample 7 from infant 4 | host: Homo sapiens | place: USA: Pittsburgh, PA | collected 2014-07 | reverse complement strand
ATTTCCAATTAACTAGAGAACAAGAATTAGTACAACAAATGGTTAGAGAATTCGCTGTGAATGAAGTTAAGCCAATAGCTGCTGAAATTGATGAAACAGAAAGATTTCCTATGGAAAATGTTGAGAAGATGGCTAAACTGGGGATGCTTGGAATTCCATTTTCTAAGGAATATGGTGGAGCTGGTGGAGATACTCTTTCCTATATAATGGCAGTTGAAGAGTTATCTAAGGTATGTGGAACTACAGGAGTTATAGTTTCAGCTCATACTTCACTATGTGCTTCTTTAATAGATCAATTTGGTACTAAGGAGCAAAAGGAAAAGTATTTAACAGATTTAGCTACTGGTAAAAAACTTGGTGCTTTCGGATTAACTGAACCAGGTGCTGGTACAGATGCAGCAGGACAACAAACTGTAGCAGTTAAAGATGGAGACAATTATATATTAAATGGTTCAAAGATATTTATCACTAATGGGGGAGTAGCTGAAACATTTATTATATTTGCAATGACAGATAAATCTAAGGGAACTAGAGGTATTTCAGCATTTATAGTTGAAAAAGACTTTGAAGGGTTCTCAATTGGTAAGAAAGAAGATAAGCTTGGAATTAGAGCATCTTCAACTACTGAGTTAGTAATGAGTAACTGCATTGTTCCAAAGGAAAATTTAATTGGACAAGAAGGTAAGGGTTTTGGAATAGCTATGAAAACTCTTGATGGAGGAAGAATAGGTATTGCAGCTCAAGCTTTAGGTATTGCTGAAGGTGCTTTTGAAGAAGCAGTTAATTATATGAAGGAAAGAAAGCAATTTGGAAGACCATTATCCGCATTCCAAGGATTACAATGGATGATCGCAGATATGGATGTGAAAATTGAAGCGGCTAAACACTTAGTTTATAAAGCAGCATGGCTTAAAGATAACAAGCTTCCATATAGTGTAGAAGCAGCAAGAGCTAAGCTTTACGCAGCAGAAGTAGCTATGGATGTAACTACAAAAGCTGTTCAAATCTTTGGTGGATATGGATACACTAAAGAATATCCAGTTGAAAGAATGATGAGAGATGCTAAGATAACTGAAATATATGAAGGAACATCTGAAGTTCAAAAGATGGTTATTTCAGGAAGCGCTTTAAGATAAGGGGGAGGATTTATAAATGAATATAGTAGTTTGTTTAAAACAAGTTCCAGATACAACAGCTGTTAAAATCGATCCAAAAACAGGAACACTTATAAGAGATGGAGTTCCATCAATAATAAATCCAGAAGATAAGCATGCATTAGAAGCTGCTTTAACAATAAAGGATAATAATGGAGGAAAGGTTACTGTATTAAGCATGGGGCCTCCTCAAGCACAAAATGCTTTAAGAGAAGCTTTATGTATGGGAGCTGATGAAGCTATCCTTATTACAGATAGGGCTTTTGCTGGAGCTGATACTTTAGCAACATCTAAAGCACTAGCAGGTGCATTAAAGAAATTAGAATATGATATAGTATTCGCTGGAAGACAAGCTATCGATGGAGATACAGCGCAAGTTGGACCGGAAATAGCTGAACATTTAAATATACCTCAAGTAACATATGTTCAAGATGTAAAAGTAGAAGAAGATGGTTTATTAGTAAATAGAGCTTTAGAAGATGGATATGAATTAATCAAAGTTCAAGCTCCAGTTCTTTTAACAGCAATTAAAGAATTAAATGAACCAAGATATATGAATGTTAGATATATATTTGACACAGCTAACAAAGAAATTCAAATCTGGTCAGCAGATGATATAGATGTAAATAAAGAAGAACTTGGACTTAAGGGTTCTCCAACTAAGGTTAAGAAGACAATGACTAAGGAAACTAAGGGAGCTGGAGAAATAGTAAATGAAGTTCCACAGGAAGCTGCTAAATATGTATTAGCTAAATTAAAGGAAAAACACTACATCTAAGATATGGGAGGTAAATGAAGATGAGTATAGCAGATTACAAAGGCGTTTGGGTATTTGCTGAGCAAAGAGAAGGAGAACTTCAAAAAGTTTCTCTAGAATTACTTGGTGAAGGTAAGAAGATTGCAGATAAATTAGGGGTTAAATTAACAGCACTTTTAATAGGAGATAATGTAAAGGCATTAGCAGATACATTAGGAAGACATGGTGCTGATGAAGTATTAGTAGTAGAAAATAAAGGGTTAAAACATTATACAACTGATGGTTATACAAAGGTTATTTGTGACTTAGCAAATGAGAGAAAGCCAGGAATATTATTTATTGGAGCAACATTTATAGGAAGAGACTTAGGTCCAAGAGTTGCAGCTAGATTATCTACAGGATTAACAGCTGACTGTACAGTTTTAGATGTTGATGTTGAAAAGGCAGATTTACTTGCAACAAGACCTGCATTTGGTGGTAACTTAATGGCAACAATCGCTTGTCCAGACCATAGACCACAAATGGCAACAGTGAGACCAGGAGTTTTCTCAAAACTTCCTGATGAAGATAGAAAATTCACTGTTGAAGAAGTTGAAGTTGAATTAAAAGATTCAGATATTAGAACTAAAATAGTTGAAATAGTGAAAGAAACTAAAGAAATAGTAGATATCAGTGAAGCTAACTTTATCGTTGCTGGTGGTAGAGGAGTTGGATCTAAAGAGAATGTTAAGCTTTTAGAAGAATTAGCAGAAGCTTTAGGTGGAACTGTAGCTGGATCAAGAGCTGCTGTTGAAAATGGTTGGATTGAGAAGGAATACCAAGTAGGTCAAACAGGTAAGACAGTAAGACCTAACATTTATATAGCTTGCGGTATTTCAGGAGCTATTCAACACGTTGCAGGTATGCAAGATTCAGATCTTATAATAGCAATAAACAAGGATGCTACTGCTCCAATTATGCAAGCAGCTGATTATGCTGTAGTTGGAGACTTATTAAAAGTGGTACCAGAAATGACTGCTCAATTAAAAGCAATGAAAGAAAATGAATAGATAAAAATTAAATAATGGAATAATGAAAGAATTGATGATTAAACTCTAAAGAGTTTAGTAAGTTGAAATTTATGATATGGACGAGGAGAGAATGAATTTCACATAATATGGGATTTGTGATATAATTAAATTAATTTTACAAATTTTATAAATTAAAAAATAAATAATTAATTTTTTGATTATTAATTCTTTAATTTTTCACATTATATTAGGAGGGTGTTTTTATGAAAAAGATTTTTGTTATAGGTGCTGGAACTATGGGCGCTGGTATAGTTCAAGCTTTTGCTCAAAAAGGATATGAGGTTATAGTTAGGGACATAAAGGATGAATTCGTCGAAAGAGGAATTAACGGAATTAATAAAGGATTAACTAAGCTAGTAGCTAAGGGAAAAATCACTGAAGAAGATAAGGAAGCAATCCTTGGAAGAATATCTGGAACTACAGAGTTAGCTCTTGCTGAAGATTGTGACTTAGTTATTGAAGCTGCTGTAGAGAATATGGAAATTAAGAAAAGCATATTTGCTGAATTAGATGAAATCTGTAAAGAATCAACTATTTTAGCTTCTAATACATCATCTTTATCTATCACTGAAGTTGCTTCAGCAACAAAGAGACCAGATAAGGTTATAGGAATGCACTTCTTTAACCCAGCTCCAGTAATGAAGCTAGTTGAAGTTATAAGAGGAATAGCTACATCTCAAGAAACTTTTGATGCTGTAAAAGAATTATCAGTAGCAATTGGAAAAGAGCCAGTAGAAGTTGCAGAAGCTCCTGGATTTGTAGTTAATAGAATACTTATTCCTATGATAAATGAAGCAAGCTTTATCCTTCAAGAAGGAATTGCTTCAGTAGAAGATATAGATACTTCAATGAAATATGGTGCAAACCATCCAATGGGACCATTAGCATTAGGAGATCTTATAGGATTAGATGTATGCTTAGCTATTATGGATGTTTTATTTAACGAAACTGGAGATAGCAAGTATAGAGCAAGCAGTCTTTTAAGAAAATACGTTAGAGCTGGATATCTAGGTAGAAAGACTGGAAGAGGTTTTTACACTTACTAAAATTAAGATATATATTACTGAAAAAAGGCTTTGCTTCCCTAGGAGTAAAGCCTTTTTCAATTAACAGGTAACAATGTTCAATTGACAATTAAGGAGAAAACTCAGAGGTATCTGAGTTTTTTTAATTAAGAAAGGATAAGATTAAGAGTGAAAGAATGAAGACAGGCTTAGCTTTTAAATCTAAGTCATTTGGAACAAGTCACATCAAAAACTGATAATTGTTAACTATTAATGGTTAATTGTCTGAATCCTTGTGGTATAATTAAGGAATAGTTTGTTTATTTTAAGGGGATAAATAAAATAACAAGAGGTGAAGTAATGAATTTTGAAAAAGTTAGTTTTGAAGATAATAAAGTAATTTTAGAGGGTCTAAAGAACTTTGATATTAAGCAAATATTAGAGTGCGGACAATGCTTTAGATGGGATAAGATTAGTGATACAAATTATATAATTGTAGCTTATGGAAGAGTAATAGAAGTGTTACAAGAGGGGGATAAGGCTACTATATATAACTCAAATGAAGAAGATTTCAATAATATATGGATAAGTTATTTTGATTTAGAGAGAGATTATGATGAAATTAAGGCTGAATTAGCTAAGGACGAAATCTTAAGAAAAAGTGTAGATTTTGGATATGGAATTAGGATTTTAAATCAAGATCCTTTTGAAATGTTAATTAGCTTTATAATATCAGCTAGAAATAGTATTCCATCAATTAAGAAGACGGTTAAGAAGATATGTGAAGCTTGGGGAGAAAGAATAGAGTATAAAGGTGAAGAATATTACACATTTCCAACACCTAAAGCTATTAAAGAAGCTACTTTAGAAGATATCCAAGGAACAGGAGCATCTTTTAGAAGTAAATACATAGTAGATACTATAAAGAAGGTTAATGAAGCTATAGAAGTTAAGGAAGCTATGGAGAATAATCCAAATAAATATAGTGAAAGACCTGAAATTTTAGATTTCGATTTAGAGTATATTAAGACTTTAAATGATGATGATTGTCATATAGCTCTTCAAAAATTTATGGGAGTAGGAGCTAAGGTAGCGGATTGTATAATGCTATTTTCGATGGCAAAACATTCAGCTTTTCCAGTAGATGTATGGATTAAAAGGGCGATGATTTATTTCTACGTAGCACCAGATGTATCATTAAATAAGATGAGAGTCTTTGCTAGGGATAAATTTGGGGCATATTCTGGAATGGCTCAGCAATATCTTTTCTACTATGCTAGAGAGAATAAGATAGAAGTTTAGATTATTTACCATGAAGAAATAGTTAATATAGCATTTAAATTGGTAACTATATTAGTAGAGTTACAAGAAATAATAAATGAATTAGAAGTAATAATATAATAATTAGTAGGCTGCTGTATAGTATTAGATACAGTAGCCTATTTTTTATGAACAATTATAAAGAGCATTAGGAAATAAATAAAAAGCTTTATTAAGTATTTCAGTTTATAAAAATTTCAAATAGCGAAAGTTTTAATTTTTACTTAGAACCAGATGTATCTTTAGATAAGATAAGAGTCTTTGCTAGGAATAAATGTGGTGTATATTTTGGAATGATACAGCAATATCTTTTCTATTATGTTAGGGATAATAAAATATATATTAAGTATAAAAAGTGATAAAATATTATATAAAATTCAGAAAAATCCGATTTTAGCAACATATTATATTGGAAAATTTTATTAATGATTATATAATTATATTGTGGATTTTTATATATTGTTTAATTTTTATATAAGTTTTTAAGATGATAGTATATCTTAAATATTTTTACTATAAAGGTAGAATAGTCATTACAACTTATATACATAATTTAATTTCGTCAATGAAAATAATAATATAAAATATCCAATAACAAAAATTTCAAGAGTATGTAGGGGGAAGAAGTATGTTTTATTTAGGAATTGATGGTGGTGGAACCAAAACAAGATATTTATTAGTAGATGAAAAGCTTAATAAAGTAGCTGATGTTGAAGGTTCTACTATCCATATCCATCAAGTGGGAGTAGAAGGGATTCAAAAGCAATTAACTGAAAACATTTTAAGAGTTTGTGAGGAAGCTAAAATATCAGTAAATGATATAGCATATGCTTTTATAGGTGTACCAGGATATGGTGAAAGCCTTGATGATGTGAATAAAATTGATGCAGCTATAAAGGAAGTTATGGTGATACCTTACTCAATCGATAATGACTCAGTTAATGGTTGGGCAGGAGGAACTGCTTGTAAGCCAGGAGTTAACATAGTAGCTGGTACTGGAAGTATAGCTTATGGAAGAAACACAGAAGGTAAACTTGCTAGATGTGGTGGATTTGGACCTGGAATAGGTGATGATGGTGGTGCATATTGGATAGCTTTAAAAACTATCAATGAATACACTAAGCAAAAAGATGGAAGAAAAGAAAAGACAGCTTTACTTGATATCTTAGAAAAAGAGTATAATATTACTTATCAATATGAAATTGTTGATATAGCATTTAATAGATTACAATTCAGCAGGACAGAATTAGCTAAATTCTCAACTATATGTTATTTAGCAGCAGAAGCAGGTTGCCCTGTATGTAAGAATATCTTCAGAGAGGCAGCAGCAGAACTATTCAGCCATATTGAAGCTATTTCTAAGATGTTAAACTTTACGGATGAATTTGTAGTTTCATATACTGGTGGAGTATTTAAATCAGGTAAACATGTATTAGAACCACTACAAGAAATGATTAATGAATCAGGCTTAAAGTGTAGATTACAAGAACCTGCATTAGAACCATGGAATGGTTCAGTATTATTAGCTTATTCTTTAGCTGGAAATGCTGTTCCGGACAATGCAAAAGATATTTTAAAATAGATTGATTTATAGAATAAAGGGGCTGTCCTAAGGATAGCTCCTTTATTAATTATTAATTCTTTATTGAATTACTAGTATTAGTTGCAATAGTATTTAGCTTAATATTTGTATCTACTTTTAATATTGCAAATAGCGCATTAAAATAAGAAATTAAGAGAAAGTGTATAGGAATACTTTTATGAAATAAGCAAATTTATCAAATCATACTTTCGAAAATAAATAGATGAAAAATTGAGGAAAATTAGAAAAAATAATTGACACTTTTCAGTGAAACATTTAGAATAAAATTATAGTGGTAATTACCACTTGGGATTGTTTATAATTTATGGAGGCGTTTCAATATCTCAATATACTATTAAGAAGAGTTGACAATTGATAATCTATGGACAAGCATAAGTTACTTGGGTAAATCATTTTAATATAATTTATAGGTAAATTTTAAATTATGGAAAGTACTTTTATGCAAGGGTAATTAATATTTGCATTCTTTTTTTAAAAGAATTTTATGGTATAATAGTGTTATAGAATAATGAGGTGAAAAGAGATGAGTTTTATAGATAAAAATTCGAGAACGCCATTATACTTACAATTAATGAATATTCTAATTGATATGATAGAAAATAAATTAGAAGAAGATACTCAAATACCATCTGAGAGAGAAATATGTGAGATTTATGATGTAAGTAGAACTACTGTTAGACAGGCGATGGATGAGCTTGAAAAGGAAGGATATATATATAAAATCCATGGAAAGGGAACTTTTGTATCTCCGAAGAGAATGAATCAAGATTTAGTTGCATTTTATTCTTTTACAGAAGAAATGAAAAAAATAGGAAAAGAACCAAGTTCTGAAGTAACTGGCTTTGAAGTAGTTCAAGCTGGAGAGCATATAAGTGATATGTTTAAAATAAGAAGTGAAGACTTGCTATATAAGATATCTAGAATAAGAAAGGCTGACGGAATTCATATGATGTATGAAACTACGTATATTCCTTATGATAGATTTAAGGGAATAACTAGAGAAAAGTTAGAAAATAAGCCTCTTTATGATATTTTAGCAAAAGAATATAATGTAAGAATATCTTCCGCAGAAGAGTATTTTAGACCTATTCTAACTAATAAAATAGAAAGTGTTTACTTGGATATTAAAGAAGGATCTCCAAGTTTAAAGATAGAGAGATTTACTTATGAGAAGGGCGAGGTTATTGAATATACATTAAGTGTAGCAAGAGGAGATAAGTTTAAATATAGGGTTACATTAAATAATAATTAATATAAAAAATAAAAAAATTTTTAGAATAACTGGTAATGACAACATTACAAGTTGGGGAGGTAACATATGATATTCGGAATGGATATAGATAAAATAAGGAGTCTAGGTGGGATTTTTACTGCTACTGAAATTAGGCAGCAACCTAAGCTTTGGTTAGAAACATACAAAATAGTAGAAGATAACAAAGCTTCAATAGAGAGTTTCCTAAGTAAGAATCTAAAAAGTAATACAAGAATAATCTTAACTGGTGCAGGAACATCAGATTATATAGGAGATACAATTTATCTTCATTTAGCAAAGAATCTTAATTTAAGAGTAGAGGCTATAGCAACAACTGATTTAGTATCAAATCCTTCAGAATTCATTGAAGAAGATGTACCTACTATTTTAGTATCCTATGCAAGATCAGGAAATAGTCCTGAAAGTATAGGAGCATATAATATTTTTCAAGAAAATGTTAAGGATATTGCTCAAGTAATTATTACTTGTAATGGAGATGGTGAACTAGCTAAGAAGAGTAGAGGAAATGATAACAGCCTTTGTTTATTAATGCCTGAAGCTTCTAATGATAAGAGTTTTGCTATGACAAGTTCCTTTAGTTGTATGCTTTTAGCATCATTATTACTTTTTGATATTAAGAATTTAGAAACTAATAAGAAATATCTAGATATAGTAGTAAAACAAGGGGATTTCATATTAGAGAACAACTGGAGAGATGTTAAGGAATTAGTAGAATTAAATTCTGAAAGAGTAGTGTACTTAGGTTCAGGAATATTAAAAGGTCTTGCACAAGAAATGGCTCTTAAAAACTTAGAATTAACAAGTGGTAAGGTAGTAACTGTTTATGAATCAATACTTGGTTTTAGACATGGACCTAAGTCAATTATTAATGATGATACTTTAGTTATATGTATGAATTCTACAAATGAATATACAAATCTTTATGATATGGATCTTATCAAAGAAATAAATGGAGATAGTGGAAACCATAAATTAGCTGTAATAAGTTATTCAAATGCTAAGGAATTATGTAACCATTGTGATAAATATATAACTATAGCTGGTGAAGAAGTGCCAGAAGTATTTACTGTGTTTAACTATATGTTATTTGGTCAAATGTTTGGATTCTTTTCTTCATTAAAATTAGGAATTTCTCCTGATAATCCAAGACCAGATGGAACTGTTAATAGAGTGGTAAAAGGTGTAGTTATACATAAGTATAAATAATAGTTATTAATTTTAGATGCAAATTTAGCAATGCTAATTAAGATAGTTTTATGTAGGTGAGATATGAATGCAACGTAACTGCTCTACATTGCTACTAATTATTGAATAAGTGCAATAAAAAGTTTTATATAAAAAATGACTTTGAAGATGAAGACGGAAATTAAAAAATAATAAATAGGAGTTGAAGTAAATTATGAAGATAGTATCAACAAGAGAAATGTTAAATAAAGCACAAAGAGAAGGGTATGCTGTACCAGCATTTAATATACACAATTTAGAAACATTACAAGTAGTTGTTGAAACAGCAGCAGAACTAAAATCACCTGTTATTTTAGCAGGTACACCATCAACAGTTAACTATGCTGGTGGGGAGTTTATTGTATCTATGGCAGATGCAGCAGCAGGTAAATATGATATTCCAATTGCAATTCATTTAGATCATTATGAAGAAGTTAATGAAATAGAAGAATTTATAAAGTTAGGTTTTAGATCAGCTATGATTGATGCTTCACATAAAGCTTATGAAGACAATATAGCTACAGTTAAACAAGTAGTTGAATTTGCTCATAAATATGATACTACAGTAGAAGCAGAGCTTGGAAGATTAGGTGGACAAGAGGATGATCTAATTGTTGATGAAAAGGACACAAAATACACTAATCCAAAGCAAGCAAAGGAATTTGTTGAAAAAACAGGAATTGATTCTTTAGCAGTTGCAATAGGAACAGCTCATGGACTTTATAAGGGTGAAGCTAAGCTAGATTTTGATAGATTAAAAGAAATAAGAGATATGGTAGATGTACCTTTAGTTTTACATGGTGCTTCAGATATTCCGGATGAGCTTGTTAAAAAAGCTATTTCTCTTGGAATATGTAAGGTTAATGTTGCAACAGATTTAAAAATACCATTTTCAGATGCTGTAAAGAAATACTTTATAGAGAATCCAACAGCAAATGACCCTAGAAAGTATATGCAACCAGGGAAAGATGCTATGAAGAAAATAGTTGCTCATAAAATTATGGTATGTGGAAGTAATGGGAAAGCTTAAATAATATATAGAGGAGAGGTTATATGAATCCAATAAAAGAAATAGTAGATAGGTATAAAAAGGGTGAAAAAGCTGGGATATTTTCTGTATGTTGCTCTAATCAATATGTAATAGAAGCAGCTATGGAAAGACTTATAGATAAGGATATTCCATTACTTGTTGAAGCTACGGCAAATCAAGTAGATCAATTTGGTGGCTATACAGGAATGAAACCTGTTGACTATGTAAATTATATTTACAATATAGCAGATAAAGTAGGATTTCCAAGGGAAAGAATTATCTTAGGTGGAGATCACTTAGGACCATTAACTTGGACAAATATTAATGCTGATAAAGCTATGGAAAATGCAAAAGTATTAATAGAAGAATATGTTTTAGCTGGATTTACTAAAATTCATATAGATACAAGTATGCCTTTATTAGGTGATATAGAAAAGAATGTTTTTGGTGATGAAATAATTGCAGAAAGAGCAGGAAAGCTTTGCCTAGTATGTGAGAATGCATATAAAAAATTAAAAGAGAAAAACAAGGATGCAATTCATCCAGTTTATATTATAGGAAGTGAAGTTCCAATCCCTGGTGGGGCTCAAGTAGAGGAAGAGGAAAGTGGACCAGTACTGACTAGTGTTAAGAACTTTAAAACAACAGTAGAGACATTTAAGGAAACTTTTAAAAGTTATGGATTAGAAGAAGTATTTAATGATTATGTTTTAGGTGTAGTAGTGCAACCAGGTGTAGAATTTAGTAGTGATTATATTTGGGAATATAATAGAGAAAAGGCAACAGAACTAAAGGAATCTTTAAAGGATTATGATAATATAGTTTTTGAAGCCCATTCTACTGATTATCAAAGACCTGAATCTTTAAAGGAAATGGTTGAAGATGGATTTATAATCTTGAAAGTAGGACCAGCACTTACCTTTGGATTTAGAGAAGGTGCATTTGCATTAAATCATATTGAAAATGAAATATATAAGTATGATTCTAATATAGAGCTATCAAACTTTATAGATATTTTAGACTTCTCAATGATAAAGGAACCTAAGGATTGGATCCATCATTACTCAGGAAGTAGCATTGATGTAAAAATTGAAAGAAAATATAGCTTATCAGATAGAGCAAGATATTATATGCCTAAGGAAGATGTTAATTTTGCACTAGAAAAATTAATTTCAAACCTAGGTGAAAAAGAAATACCTATCTCAGTGATAAGCCAATATATGCATAATCAATATAAGAAAATCAGAGAAGGTAAATTACAACCACTAGCTTTAGACTTACTAAAGGATAGAATTGGTGAATATATAGATGATTATATCTATGCAATTACAAATTAGCTAACAATAATTTCCCACTTTTATTGGAGCTGCCTTAGGGCAGCTTCTTTTTATTTAGTTTTAAAATGCTAAGCATTTTAAAATGAAAAAATTAAGAGAATGAAGGAATGAAAAAATGAAGGAAGAGGTTTTGCAATGCAAAACCTCTTTTGTTTTAAAGATTTACTTATAAAAAATCTGTAAGTTTTTTTATAGGCATTCTTTCATTTTTTAATTTTTCCATTCTTTCATTAATAAAATACTTCGCATTTTATGACAATTATTGTGTTATAATAAAGGATAATAATCATGAAACAATAAGGTGGATTTATGAGTATAAAGGATAAAACATTAGAATTTTTAGAAAAGAATAGAGGTAGGTATATATCAGGAGCTGAGTTGGCAAGGGAGTTAGATGTTAGTAGAAATGCTATTTGGAAGTCTATAAAATCTCTCCAAAGTGAAGGATATAATATTTCAGCAATTACTAATAAGGGCTATAGTTTATCTGAGGATACTGATATTCTTTCAGCTCAAAGCGTTAGTAAATATATAAAAAGTACTAATGATTTTAAAATAGAGGTTTATAAAACTATAGGATCAACTAATGATAAGGTGAAAGAATTGGCTTTAGAGGGGAAAGAAGAAGGCTATATAGTTATTTCTGAAGAACAAAGTAAGGGAAAAGGTAGGTTTGGTAGAAAGTTTCATTCTCCTAAGAACACAGGAATTTATATGAGTATTCTTTTAAGACCTAGGTTAATGGCACAAGATTCTTATCTCATTACTACATCAGCAGCAGTGGCAGTAGCTGAAGCTATAGAAAAAATTTCCGACAAAGAAGCTAAAATTAAATGGGTAAATGATATTTACATAGATAATAAAAAGGTTTCGGGAATACTTACAGAGGCATCTTTAGATTTTGAAAGTGGATTAATACAATATGTTGCGCTAGGGATAGGTATTAATTTGAAATCACCTAATGAAGGATTCCATGAGGATATTAAAAATATTGCAACTTCAGTATTTAACGAAGAAGAAAATTTACCTAAGGATATTAGAAGTTTATTTATAGCAGAAATAATAGATAACTTTTTTAGTTATTATAATTCAATAGATCAGAAGAAATTTATAAATGAATATAAGAGAAGATCTATCTTAATAGATAAAGAAGTTAATATAGAATCTAGTAAAGGTAGTGTAAAAGCTAAGGTTTTAGAAATTGATGATTTATGTAGATTAAAAGTTCGATTAGAAGATGGAAGTATAAAAGAATTATCTTCAGGAGAAGTGAGCGTAAGGATGAAATAATGGGAGCTGTATTATGGGCAGCTCTTTGTAGCGATTAGCAATTGACAATTATTGATGTAATTCCGTGGGAGTTACTAAAAAAGTTGGTTTTTAAGTTACTTTTGTATTTAGTATATCTTTATTTTTAGTGTGAATATATGAGTGGGTAAAATTTGAAGTTAGTATTGTCCTTATGATAGCTTCAAATTTTTTTGTTTTATTATTTATAGTAATGGATTTAAGAAGCTATTAACTGTTAATTATTAAATACTAATTCATAAGCTTGAGTTTTATATAGATTTATATAGTTAAATGATTTTAAGCAAAGTTTAAGTATTATTAATAATATAACAATTATAAAAAGAGATTATTAATACTTTAAAAAATTCAATAAAAAAGTATTAATAAAGTTTGTTTAAAATTTAACGTAAAAGATTAAAAATAGATAAAATGAATGTCCTTAATATTCAGAATAAGCCTTCAAAATAGGCTTTAAGAAATAATAAAAACAGAAAAAATATTGTTAAAAGTATAGCAATTATCAATTAAAAACCTTATAATTATATATGGGAGATATGTATAATTTTATTTTTACAGGAGGATTTTGGTATGTTTCAATTTGAGACTCAGTTAAAAAAGTTAAAGCATGATGTATTAACAGAGGTAGCAAGGTTAGCAAAGGATGATAACTTAACTACTGAAACTATAGAAAAGGTTCCTTACGAAATAATAAAAGGGGATACAGCTATGTATAGATGCTGTGTTTATAAGGAAAGAGCTATAGTTTTAGAAAGAGCAAAACTTGCAGCTGGGTATTTAGCTAATGGAGATAATATTGATGATGAATTTGTAGATATTAGAGAAGATGATCAAATTATATATGTAATTGAGGCAGCTTGTGATAGATGTCCAATAAATAAGTATAGTGTTACAGATTCTTGTAGGAACTGTTTAGCACATAAATGTCATGAAGCTTGTAATTTTGGAGCTATTACTTACGTAGCAGGAAGAGCTTATATAAATCAAGAATTATGTAAAGAATGTGGTATGTGTAAAAAGGCTTGCCCATATGATGCTATAGCTGAAGTAATGAGACCTTGTAAGAGGGTTTGCCCAACAGGGGCTTTAGATATAAGTAAAGATGATAGACGAGCTATGATTAAGGAAGAAACTTGCGTTAATTGTGGTAGTTGTATGAGTGCGTGTCCATTTGGAGCTATTTCAGATAAAAGCTTAATAGTACCTGTTGCAAAGAGACTTGCTAGAGGAAGAAAGATGTATGCAGTAGTTGCTCCAGCAATAACAGGACAATTTGGACCTAAGGTTGGATATGGTAAAATAAAAAATGCAATAAAGAAACTTGGATTTGAAGATATGATAGAAGCAGCTTGTGGAGCTGATGCGGTGACAGTTCATGAAAGTAAAGAGTTTATCGAGAGAATAGAAAATGGGGATTCATATATGACTAACTCTTGTTGTCCAGGGTTCCTAAGCTATATTGAGAAAATGATGCCTTCAGAAGTATCTAAGATTTCAGGAACAGTTTCACCTATGGTTGCAACAGCAAGATATATTAAGAGTGTAGACCCAGAAGCAAAAGTAGTATTTATTGGGCCTTGTACAGCTAAAAAAAGCGAAGCTGTTAGAGAACCAATTAAGGATGCAGTAGATTATGTATTAACTTTTGAAGAACTATTAGCATTGTTTAGTGCTTTTGATATAGAAGTTGAAGCATGTGAAGATGAAGTAGTAGATGATGCGTCTATTTATGGAAGAGGCTTTGGAGCTCATGGTGGTTTAACAGCTGCAATTGAAAACTATGTAAGAAGTCAAGGCTTAGAAGTGAACTTTAATCCTGTGAAGGTTTCTGGAGGAATTGAAATTAAGAAGGCTATGACTATGGCCAAGATAGGAAGACTTCAAGGCAACTTTATAGAAGGTATGATGTGCGAAGGTGGTTGCATAAATGGAGCAGGTACATTAGCAACTCCATTTAAGTCTAAGAATACATTCAATAAGGTGAACTCAGGGGCTTCAAGAAAAGCGGTAATTGATAATGAGAAGATTAGTGATTATGATAAAGTGAATTTTGAAAGAAATTAATATAGTTTTTAATTAACATGCAATAATTATAGATGTAATTTAATCTAAATTGTTGAAATTAATTTCTCTTAAGTGGATGAAATTGATTTGGCCTAAATTATTGTAATTAATTTAAATAGGTGTTGTCTTATGGCAGCACCTATTTATTTTACAAAAAATAAAGAAAATTAATAAAGGGATACTAAAGAGTGGATATTGAATAGGGAAAAAATTACTTATGTTGAATTATAAAATAGGAGAATAAATAGTAACTTGGAGGAAGAACGTTTGAGTAACAAATTTAAAAACTTATTTACTAAAGAAATTGATATTAAAATAGACTTAGAAATACTTATAAATATTATTTTATATTCAGGAATATTAATTCTACCATTTATTGTAGTTAATTTTTCTTACCTAGATATTTAGTTGGAAAACAAATATTTCTATATGGTATTGGCTTTTTAGCTTTTATAGGACTTATATTAGTAAGACCTAGGAAAATTAAATTAGTGGAAATAGTATCTGCACTATTTTTATTAACTATTTTTATCCCAACAATTCTTTCACCAGAAAAAAGTATAGCCTTATTCGGAAATACATATAGGGGAGAAGGCTTTATAATTTATTTTATATATATATATATA
>OGSQ01000440.1_pt1 | contig 15815 bp, 13 predicted proteins | sample 1573921 | NCBI WGS metagenome assembly OGSQ01 (sample SAMN03295832, study PRJEB24534) | human gut metagenome | isolation source: fecal sample 7 from infant 4 | host: Homo sapiens | place: USA: Pittsburgh, PA | collected 2014-07 | reverse complement strand
ATATAGAGGAGCATTACGATAAGACTCTAGATTTAAGCGATATAGCAAAAGCCTTTAATTTTAATTATTATTATTTATCTTATTATTTTAATAATCATTGTAAGGAGGGTTTTTCAGAATATTTAAATAGAATTAGGATAGAAAAAGCCTGTGAATTATTAAAAGATAATAATTTGTATGTATCAGAGATAAGTTCAAGGATTGGATATTCTGATCATAGTTATTTTTGTAGAGTATTTAAGAAGATAACAGGGTATACACCTAGTAGATACAGAAGAATATCTTTGCAGGGAGTGATAGAAGGTGATAAGGAAGCTGAAACTAAATAGCTTATTTGCTAAAATATTATTGGTAGTAGTTATAGGAGTAGTATGTGTTTCAATTTCTGTAACCTATATTATTATAAATATTTCTAAGGGGATATTCGTAGATAATTATAGTGAATCACAAAAGAAGATATTTGATCAAGTAAATGATGAAATTTACGATTTTCATAGTGAGATAGTTAAAGTAATAGATTCAATAAATTCTCATAAGGCTTTTAGAACATACTTTACTGAAAAAAATTTATCCACAAAGGAGTTATCTAAGACTATTTACGAATTAAAAAAGCAAATGAAATCATCCTTAGCATCAAACACCTATGATATGAGTGTTTTAGTAGTAGGATTAAATGGCCAATCCTACTTAAATAGTTCAGAACTTTTAACAATTGATTCTAAGGAAATATTAGATTTAGATATAAATAAGAAGTCATTAAAAAATAATAAAACTATAACATATGAATATCTTGAAAAAGGTATAACATCTTCCACTAAGAATGAATCTGTAATAATTATATCAAAGGCTTTGAATTTAAAGGATGAGAAACCCTATGGAGTTATTAATTTTATAATTAAAGAAAAAAGCTTTCAAAAGTTCTATGATTATTTTACAGTTCAAATAAATGATATAGTTTTACTTGATGAAAATAATATAGTATTATCTTCAAATAAGAAAAATAATCTTGGAGAAATTCAAGAGGATTTTAGAGAAAATATAAATGAATTAATAAATAACAAAGAGCTAAATAAAAGCTATGAAAGTAATGATAATAGGATATTTATACAAAGATTACCATATTGTAATTTAACTATTTGTGGCACTTTAGACAATACAAAAGCTTTAGCAAGAATATATGATGTTAAATATATATTATTTATATGTATTTTTATAACCTTATGTATTTTAGTTGTTATATTTTTATTAGTAGGACAAATGACTAAGCCTCTATATTTATTAACAGAAAAGATGTCAAAGGTGAAGGATGGAAATTTTGATGAATATATAGAGGTTAGTGGACCAGAAGAAATAAAGGAATTATCTTCTACTTATAATTATATGATAAAGGATATTAATAAATATGTAAAAGAATTAGTGGTTGTCCAAAAGGAAAAGAGAAGGGCTGAAATTCATGCTCTCCAAATGCAGATAAATCCACACTATATTTTTAATACATTATCTAGTATAAAGTGGCTTATTTGGCAGGGAAATAAGGACAAGGCTACATCAGCAATCGATGCCTTTATTAGTATGATTAGAAATACTATAAGTAAAACTGATGAATTTATTACTATAGAAGAGGAAATAGAGAATTTAAAGAATTACGTATTAATTAATAACATAAGATATGGAGATAGAATAAAGGTTGAATATTTTGTAATGCCAAATTGCTATAATTACTTAATTCCAAAGCTAATATTACAACCCTTTATAGAGAATTCCTTCTTTCACGCTTTCCCTTCAGAAGAAGAAGGAGAGATTCAGGTATTCATTAAGGAGTTGGATGAAAATAATATTAAGATTGAAATATATGATAACGGTATAGGAATAGATAATGAAAAATTAGATGAGGTAATTGAAAAGAAGGAAAATAAAAATCATCATTTTAGCGGCATAGGAATAAATAATGTAGATAGCAGAATAAAATTGATTTATGGAAATGATTATGGGATTAGCATAAAGAGTAAATTGAATAGTGGCACAACAATAACTATAGTTATTCCTAAAATAAATAAGTAGAATTTCCAAATATTGTTCCCCTGGGGAACAATATTTGGAAAAGCTATTGCAAATGTATTCATAAGGTGTTAGTATTAATATACAAAATATTGTACATTAATAAAGGAGATATGTAATGGACGTTCAAAGTAAGCTTATGCAAAAACTGGGGATTGCAATTACTTCTTTAGCAGTAGAATTTTTGCCATTAAATAAAGGAGACAGAATAAAAACAGTTGCAGAGCTTGCTGAAAATTATAAAACAGCTAGGGGAACCATACAATCTGCAATAAAAATTTTAAAAGAAGAAAATGCTGTAACCTTAGAGTCTAGAGGACACCTTGGCACTTTCATAAATGAAATAGACTATATAAAACTTTTAGAGTTAACTGGTATAAAGTCCTTAGTAGGAGTAATGCCATTGCCATATTCTAAAAGATATGAAGGTTTAGCAACTGGCATTTGCAAGTGCTTAAATGACAGTGGAGTTAATACTAATCTTGCTTTTATGAGAGGTTCTAATCATAGATTAAAAGCTTTAGAAGATGGAAGATATGATTTTGCAGTTACTTCAAGATTGACAGCAGATTTTTATCTGCAAAATAATAAGAGTATTCAAATAGTTAAGAGCTTTGGTAATTTTAGCTATGTTAATGAGCATATTATAGTAATATCAAAGGATTTTAATGGAGAGTTTACTAAGGGCACTAAAGTTGGAATAGATACTTCTTCTATAGATCAATCTGTATTAACAAAAACATATTTTGAAGATTTAGAAGTTCAATATGTTACATTAAACTATAGTCAATTTATACCTGCTATTAAAGAAGGGAAAATTGATGTAGCTATTTGGAATTTAGATGATCTTCAAGATAGACAAGATGATATTAAATTTATTCCATTAGATAGGCAAAAGAAAAATATTAAAGATACTGAAGCTGTAATTATTGCAAATGAAAAAAATTCAATTGTTCCAGCACTTTTTTCTAGAATATTAGATGTAGAAGATGTAAAAGAATATCAAAGATTAGTTATGGAAAAGAAGATAATGCCTCAATATTAAGAGGTTTTCAATGAATGAAAGTACAAAAAAATGTATATTGGAGGATTTGTATGGAACTAGATATAAGATTAAACATATTCAGGGACTCGGGGATGCTATCAGAAAAAAATTATAATAAAGTGCTACAGGTTATTAGGTACTTTGATGAAGTGAAAAATATAAGACTTGTGGAAGAAAATTCTTCAATGTTTATTACTCATTTATGTTCTTCTTTAGAGAGAATTGATAAAAATGAACCAGTAAATGATGTTGATATGGAAATACTTGAAGCACTTAAATTAGAAGAAAATTATAAAGAAGCTATAAATGTTGTAAAGGATTTAAAGGAGTTCTTAGGTGAAATACCAAAGGAAGAAGTAAACTTCTTAGTTATGCATATATGTGCCTTATTAAGACAAGAATAGAGGTTAGTTAAATAAGATTATAAATAATTTTATATGGAGGAGTTAAAATGAAAAAAATAGTTATTGGTGGACAAATTGACAAGCAAAAGGTTGCTGACATTACAGCTCAAATTGCAGGGGATAGAGCAAGTATAGAAATTAAAAGTGATATTGAAGCTGCAATGGCTATAAAGACTGGATTAGCAGATTATTATTTAGGAGCTTGCAATACTGGTGGTGGTGGTGCTTTAGCAATGGCAATAGCATTACTTGGTATGCAAAACTGTGCAACAGTATCAATGCCTGGACATATTAAAACTGAAGCAGAAATTAAGGCTGAGGTAGAGGCTGGTAAAAAGGCTTTTGGATTCACTGCACAACATGCAGAGGAAGTTATACCAGTAATTTTAAAATATATTCTTTAATAATATGAAATAAATTTAAAAGGTTGTTTATGTATATTTTATTAGTAAAGGAAGAGCCAAAAAGAGATTTAAATGTTCATTTTATTTACTAATTTAAATAGAAATTATTAATTTTAGGAGGGAATAATTTATGCATTATCTTCAATATGTGGTAATTGCACTTCTAGGTGCTTTAGCTGCAATCTTATCAAACACAGGAGTTGCTGTATTTAATGATGGATTTAGACCGATTGTTCCAGAATATTTAGAAGGAAGAATGGATAAAAAAGCATTAGCTGCAACATCTTTTGCAATTAGCTTTGGTTTAGTTATAGGATTTGGTATTCCAGTTTCAATAGCTGCATCAATTATTTTAATTCACAGTATTTTATTAGGAACTGATATTATTGGATCTTTTTGTCCAAGTGGTAAAAAAGGAATAATAGTTTCAGGAGTAGTAGGTGCTATTTATGGAATAGGAATAGTTTATGGATTGCAATTTGTAGTTGACTTATTTGCAATGTTACCAGTTAATTTCTTAGAGCCATTAAAATTAGTTGGAACACCAATTACTGTTGCCTTTGCTGTTTTCCCAGCTTTAGTTGTTGCTTACCAATTTGGTACTAAAAAAGGTTTCTTAACTGGAGTTATAGCTTTATTAATTAGACAAATTGTTTCATTATATGGAAAGTTCACTATAAATGGAGCAACTATCAAATTAGATGCTGAAGGTATGGCATTACTTGCAGGTATGATAATTATGATTATCTTTGCAGTACAAGAAAAACCTGACCCTAATGCACCAAAGATTGACTTAGCAGCAATTTTTGAAGAAAGAGTTAAGAAAATTAAAAAGAACTTACCTATATTAGCTTTAATGGGTGGATTAATTTCAGCAGCCACTAGTCTTAGCTTATTAGCAGGAGATCCAATTAGTTTAAATCTTTTAGCTGAAGGAAAGAACACAGAAGCTGCTATGACTGCATTTGCAAGAGGAATAGGATTTATTCCATTGGTAGCTACAACTGCAATTTCTACTGGAGTTTATGCACCAGCAGGTATGACATTTGTATTCGTAGTTGGATTTTTAATAGGAAATCCATTCTTAGCATTTGTAGCTGGGGCTTTAGTTATGGCTTTAGAAATATTATTCTTAGATGGATTAGCTAAGTTAATGGACAAGTTCCCAGGAGTTAGAAAATGTGGAGATAACATAAGAACAGCTATGAGTAAGGTTTTAGAAGTTGCATTATTAATAGGTGGTATGATGGCTGCACAAGCTATGGCACCAGGACTTGGATTATTTGTAGTAGTTGGATTATATGTATTAAATAAGACTTCAAAGAAACCAATAGTGGATATGGCAGTTGGTCCAGTTGGAGCAATTGGAGTAGGAGTTTTAATAAATGTACTATACTTAGTTGGATTATATGTAATACCAGCTTAGACAATTAATAATGCTTAATGCATAATGCATAATTAATTAATAATGAAAAAATGAAGGAATGAAAATATGTAATGAATAATGCGTAATTAAGGTCAAAACTATTTTGGAGTTTTTGAAAATGAAAAAATGAAAGAATGAAGTTTCTCTTTTGCTACCGCAAAATCGAAATTAAAAATGAAAAAATAAATGATTAAATTCCATAGGAATTTATAAATTTCATAATTCAGCTTGTCTGAATTATATCCACAATTACGCATTATGCATTATCAATTATGCATTACTTAAAGTGCATTCATAAAAGGGGGTTTTTAGATGGAAAAGGAAATAATTTATGCTCATGAGCATATAACCATAGATTTATCTGGAGTTAAGAAGGATAAGGATTGTTTTTTAAATAATAAAAATCAAACTATAGAAGAGTTTAAAGATTTAAAGAGTAGAGGAGTTTCTACTATTATAGATGTTACTAATAGAGGCATGGGTAGGAATACTGAATATGTTTTAGAGGTTATGAGTGAAACAGGTTTAAATATTCTTCAAGCCACAGGATATTATAAGGAACCCTTTTTACCTGAAGAGGTTTATAGAATAAGTGAAAAGGAAATGGCAAAAATCCTTATAGATGAAATTTTGTACGGAATAGATGGAACATCAACAAAGGCAGAGGTTATTGGAGAAGTTGGAACTAGTTTAAATAAAGTGGAGGAAATGGAGCTGAAAGTTTTTGAGGCAGCATCAAGAGCTCATATTGAAACTGGAAAGCCTATTATTACCCACACTACTTTAGGAAAATTAGGTCTTGAACAAATAGAAATATTTAATAAGTTTAATGTAGATTTATCAAAGGTTACTTTAAGTCATATAGATTTAAGTGGGGATTTAGAATATATGATTAGATTACTAGATACAGGCGTTAATATTGCTTTTGATACTATAGGGAAAAATAATTATCAACCAGATGAGGATAGAGTGAATTGGTTAAAGGAGCTTTGTAATAGAGGATATAGCAATCAAATAGTATTGTCTATGGATATTACAAGAAAATCACATTTTAGGGATAATGGAGGACTTGGTTATAGCTATTTAATAGATAGTTTCTTGCCAAGATTATATGAGAAAGAAATTTCTAACAAGCATATAGAAAATATGTTAGTTAATAATATAAAAAATATATATAACCTTAAATAGGAGGCAATTATGAAGACATACCCATTACACTCAATAAGCTTAGACGAAGCAAAAAAATTACAATTTAAAATAATAGATACTGTAACAAAGCACTTTGATGGCAGTGAAGTATTATCCCTAGGGGACTTAGGGGTAGTAAAGGGATTAAATAAGCCAACCTATACTAAGAGGGTAGAAAATATTTTTGCAGAGGTTTTTGATGCTGAAGCAGCAATATTAGTAAGGGGAGCAGGAACAGGGGCCATAAGATGGGGACTAATAAGTTTCATGAAAAGTGGAGATACTATATTAGTTCATGAAGCACCTATATACCCTACTTCTAAGGTAACTATTGAAACTATGGGACTTAATGTTATTACAGCTAATTTTAATAATTTAGAGAATATTAAAGAAGTCATAACTAAACATCCAGAAATTAAAGGAGCATTAGTTCAAAATACTAGACAAAAGATAGATGACTCTTATGAATTAGAAGAAGTAATTACTACAATTAAAGAAGTTAATGAAAATATAAGAATAATTACAGATGATAATTATGCAGCTTTAAAGGTTAAAAAGATAGGTAGTGAATGTGGAGCTGATCTTGGAAGCTTTTCTTGCTTTAAGACATTAGGACCAGAAGGTGTTGGAGTGTTAATTGGTAAGAAGGATTTAATAGATAAGGTCTATTCATTAAATTATTCAGGAGGCAGTCAAGTGCAAGGTTATGAAGCCATGGAGGCTTTAAGAGGATTAGTATATGCACCAGTTTCATTAGCAATTCAATCAGAGGTTAATGAAGAGTTAGTAAATAGACTAAAAAATGGTGAAATCCCAGAAATAAAGGATGCCTTTCTTGCAAATGCACAATCTAAAGTATTATTAGTTGAATTCCATGATGATATTGCTGAGGAAATATTAGAAGTTACTACTAAATATGGAGCAGCAGCTCATCCTGTAGGTTCAGAATCTAAATATGAATTTGTTCCAATGATGTATAGAATTTCTGGAACCTTTAGAGCAGCAGATAAGACTCTTGAAAAAAGAATGATTAGAATTAATCCAATGAGAAGTGGGGCAGATACAATAATTAGAATTTTAAAAAGCTCCATAGATGAAGTTAGAAGAGTTAGGTAAGGGGGAGAAAATGTGTTTCTTGAAAAAACTGTAGAAAGAAATAAAGAATTAGTTCAAGCTGCATTTAATCTCCATAGAGAAGGATTAATATTGCCAGATACCTATGTTATAGATTTGGATACTTTAATAGAAAATGCAAGAAAAATAAAAGCTGAAGCAGATAAGTATGGAATTAAGCTTTATTTTATGACTAAGCAAATAGGAAGAAATCCTATTATAGCTAAAGAATTTATAAAGCTTGGATATGAAGGTGCAGTAGTTGTTGATTTCAGAGAAGCTGAAGTTATGATTAATAATAATATTAAAATTGGACATGTTGGACATTTAGTTCAAATCCCCAAGGCTTTAATTGAAAAGGTAGTTAAATCTAAACCAGACTATATAACCATTTATAGTGTAGAAAAGGCCAAAGAAATAAATGAAGCTTGTGAGAAATTAGGGATTAAGCAAAATATTATGCTAAGAGTATTAGGAAAAAATGATAATTTATATTCTGGTCAATATGGTGGATTTAAATTAGAAGAACTTAAGACTATTGGAAAAGAATTAATTAACTTTAAGAATCTTAATATAGCAGGATTAACATCATTTCCATGTTTCTTATATGATAACAATAGAAATGAAATTATGAGAACTAAAAATATAGATACTATTAAAGAAGCAAAAGAAATTCTAGAAAGAGAATTTGATTTAACTATAGAGCAATTAAATATGCCTTCTGCAACTTGTACAAGTTCTATTAAGAAAATATATGAGGAGGGTGGTACTCATGGAGAACCAGGACATGGCTTAACAGGAACCACACCTTATCATAAGTACAATAATTTAGAAGAGCTTCCTGCTATGGTTTATGTAACTGAGGTATCACATAATTTATTGGAAAAGGGATATTGCTATGGTGGTGGACACTATAGAAGATCCCATATGGAAAATGCATTAGTTGGAGAAAGTATAGAGAGTTCAAAGATGGTTAAGGTTACCCCTCCAACCAATGAAAGCATAGATTATCATTTTGAGTTATCAGAAAATTGTAGGGTTTCAGATACAGTTATTATGGCTTTTAGAACTCAAATATTTGTAACTAGAAGTAATGTGGTCTTAGTAAAGGGAATACATAAAGGAAAACCAGATATAGTTGGAATTTATGATTCACAAGGGAAAAAAATGGTCCCCAGGGGACCAGAAAATGGAAGGGGGAATTGTAATGAGTAAGTTTATAGTTATAGTGCTTGATGGTTTTGGAATAGGAGCAATGGATGATGTAAAGTCAACAAGACCACAGGATATTAATTCTAATACTTGTCTTCATATATTAGAAAGAAGAGGAGATTTAAAGCTACCTAATTTAGAGAGACTAGGGTTAATAAATATTATAGATAAAGAAATAAATGGAATGAAGAAAAATCCAAGAGCAACTTATGGAAAGGCAGAACTAACTCACTTTGGAGCTGATACCTTCTTTGGACATCAAGAAATAATGGGAACTAAGCCGAAGGTACCTTTTAGAGAACCTATAAAAAACAAGATAGATGAAATATATCAAGCAATAAAAGAATCAGGATATAAAGTAGAATATAAACATGGGAAAAAAGAAAAATATTTAGTTGTAGAAGATTCACTTACTGTAGCAGATAATATAGAGTGTGACTTAGGACAAGCATTTAATATAACATCTGCTTTAGATATAATTCCATTTAGTAAAGTATTAGAAGTTGGACATATAGTAAGATCTATAGCCAGAGTACCAAGGGTAATTACCTTTGGAGGAAGAGAAATTACTTTAGAGGATATATTAAATGCAGAAGAAGAAAAAGGTAACGATTATATTGGAATAAATGCACCTAAATCTGGTGTTTATAATACTGGATATGAATGCATTCATTTAGGATATGGGGTTAATCCTAAAACTCAAGTTTCTACTATTTTATCTGAGGAAAATGTACCAGTTTATTTACTAGGAAAGGTAGCAGATGTAGTTATAAATGAAAAAGGTACAAGTATTTCTATGGTAGATACAGAAAAAGTTTTAAAGAAAACAATAGAAATATCAAAAGAAGTAGATAAGGGTTTTATTTGCTGTAATGTACAAGAAACTGATTTATCAGGACATGCTGAAAATGTAGATAGATATGCAGAAAAGTTGCAAATTGCAGATGGGTTAATAGGAGAATTAATAGAAACTATCCATGATGATGATATTTTATTGGTTATGGCAGATCATGGAAATGACCCAACTATAGGACATAGTAAGCATACAAGAGAAATGGTTCCTATAATGATTTATGGAGAAAACTTAAAAGATGGCTTTATTGGAGTAAGAGAAACCCTTTCGGATGTAGGGGCAACTGTAGCTGATTACTTTAAAGTTAATAGTCCAGAAAATGGAACAAGCTTTTTGAAGGATATCTTTAATAATAAGGAGTAATATATGAAGAAAGATACCAAAGTTTATAGAGCAAATATACTAGCTAAGCAAAATTTATATAAATCAGTAGTTTCAATAAATAACAATATAAATGAAGAAATTAAAGATAAAAATGAAGAAGTTTTAACCTTTGGTGTGAAGAATACTGTGGATATTCCTATGGCTATAGTGGATAAGTTTAGGAAAAATTCAGAATATTTATTCTTAACTGTTGATAAGATGTCCCATTTGGGGAGAAGTATAGATATAGATTTGATAAATCCATTAACTTATAGATGTATGACAGGTTCAAGTAGTGGTACAGCTATAAATATAATTAAAGGAATTAATGACTTTGGTATAGGAACAGATGGTGGGGGTTCGGTATTAGCCCCTGCTCTTAGTACCAATTTATACTCCTTTATTGGCTCTGGAATTAATTTAGTTACAGGAAAGAAAAGTTTATCCACAGATAGCATATCCTTTAGTGGAGGAATTGGAATAATAGCTAAGAATTTTACTATTCTAAAGAAAGCAACAGAGGATATGCTAGAGGAAAAAATAGAAAGTAAAGAGGATGTTATTAGAATTTTAATTCCAAAAGAAAATAATATTAAATTACCTGATGGAGTTGATATGAGAGAAGAAATAGATAAATCTATTAAATTCTTGAAAAATAAAAGACTTCAATTTATAGAATATAACTTTGATAATATATATGAAAGAACTGTAGCAATAAGAGAAATAAATAACATATTTGAAGGTGATTTAGCAGATATTATATTAACTTACGAAGGCCCAATAGATCTTTATGGTTATGATGAAACCATACAAAGAAGCTTTAAAGGAAAAGCAGAAAAAGAAATTACATCTAATGGTGGTAAAGCCTTAGTTAAAGCTATAAATATGTGCAAATGTACAGGAATTACAATTCCAGGAGAAAAGTTAGCAAGTGGATTTGTGATATGTGGAAAGCAAGGAAAAGAAGGAATGTTAAAAGCCTTTGATTTAGCAGGAGAATTAGATTCAGTAATAGATAAAAATGAAATGTTTCAAAGATATTTTATAGAAAGAGAAAAGTTTATTGAGCCTATACATATATAGGATTTTATGCCCTAAATGAAAAATACTCATTTAGGGTGTTTTTATTGAAAAAAAGTAATTTCCAAATATTGTTCCCCTGGGGAACAGTATTTGGAAACAGTATTTTGGAAGAAATTTAAGTGGAAATTAATAATATATTAAAGTTATTTTAAGAAAAATAGAGTATTAAGTTCATAATCTAAGGTAAGCTTCTTTAAGGAAGATTTTAATGTCTTATAATTAATTCTATATATCTGTATAATATAATATAATGAAAATGTTTATTATTTAGAGATAATATTGCTTTAATTAGTTACAAATAAATTAGAAAGAGGAGCAAATTTGAAAAAAAATATAAAGTTTATTTATGGTATTAAGATAATATTATTTTGCCTAATTATAGTTATTCCAATTTTATTTATGAATTTTAAAGAAAATGAAATATCTATGATAGATAACAGAATGCTATTGAACTATAAAGATATAATAAATGACAGTAAAGATATTAATGATGTTTTTACTAATATAGGAGTTTATACAAATGATAGAATAGGTTTTAGAGAAAATATGGTTAATCTATATACATATTCTATGGATAAGCTATTTAATGATATGGTTCATCCCACTTATCAATATGGAAAAGATGGATTTGTATATTTGAAGCTACCAGAAACTAAGGTTAACTTAAGATTTCAAGAGGTTTTTTCAAGCTTTATAAAGGACTTTCAGGAGTACTGTAATGAGAGAAATATAAAATTTCTATATACTTTAGAACCAAGTAAATCAAGTATTTATCCAGAGTATTTACCAGAAGGATATAATTCTAGCAGTGAAAATAGAGACTATTTTATAAAACTTTTAAATGAAAAAGGTGTTAACTATTTAAATAATTCTGATACTTTATTAGAAGCAAAGGAAAATCCTTTATTTGAAGATGTATTGCTATATGATAAAAAGTATGATGCAGGGCATTGGAATGAAACAGGAGCTATAGTTGGTATTTCAGCAATAATAGATAGGCTTAATGAATTAGATAGTAGAGTTGGAAGCTTTGATATTAATAAATATGAAGCAGAGCAAGTTATTAATGAAACATTACTTTCATCTAATTTTAAAATAAATGAAGAAACTACTAACTACAATTTAAAAGAATATAATTTAGAGTATATTGAAGATTATGAAGATGAAATATATAGACATGAGAACTTTAGATACTTTACTCATTATAAAAACTTAACTAATACTGAAGCACCAAGGCTATTAATTTTTGCTGGAAGCTATTTTAATAATAAAGAAAAATTCATAACTGGCAACTTTTCAGAGGTTATGAAGATACATAATTACACTAATGTAATAGATTATGAATACTATATTAATATTTATAATCCAGACATAGTATTATTTGAATCAACAGAGTATACAAATACAGGCTATCACTATCCAACAACAATGATGGAAGAAAAACCATATATTAAGAGTTTAGATAGTTACAATGATTTAGCAGAAGCTGATTTTGTAAATATAGATACCGATAATATTGAAATCTCAGGAAATAATATAACTAACTTTATAATCCCAATAGAAAGTGATAATTTATTATATGCTTATGCAAATGTCAATAATATGATATTAGATAGTAAAATTAATAGGGATGAAGATAACTTATATATAGAATTTTCTTTAATAACAAGAGAGTTGGAAAACATAAATAGCTTAAACTTATACTTTATTTCACAGGATGAAACACAATATCAAAAGATAAAATTAGAAATTAGCGAGGGATAAATTTATGGTATTTAGTTCAACAATATTTATTTTTGCTTTTTTACCTATAGTTTTGTTGGCTTACTACATACTAGGAAAGAAAGTAAGAAACTATGTTTTACTTCTAGCAAGCCTTTTTTTCTATGCTTGGGGTGGAGTAGAATATTTAAAGATACTAATAGTATCTATTATAATTAATTATATTTTTGGAATATTAATAGATAAATTAAGAGATGATATAATACTAAAAAAAGTATTTTTAGGCATTGGTGTTTTTCTTAATTTAGCTTTACTTTTTTATTACAAATATTACGACTTTTTTATAAAAAATGTTAACTTAACATTTAATACGGATTTCCCATTAAAGTATATAGTTTTACCAATAGGTATTTCATTTTTTACTTTTCAGGGAATGTCTTATATTATAGATATTTATAGAAAAGATGGGAAGGTTAATAAAAATCCTTTTTCAGTGGCACTTTATATTTCCTTCTTTCCACAATTAGTTGCAGGACCAATTGTAAAATATAAGACAGTAGATGATCAAATTAGAAATAGAAAAGAATCTATTGAATATTTTAGTTATGGAATAAATAGATTTGTTATTGGACTAGCTAAGAAGGTTATAATAGCTGATGTATTAGCAGCTATAGCAGATAATATATTTACTCAATATTATAGTGGGATTGATACTCCAACTGCATGGATAGGGGCGATTTGTTATACCTTCCAAATATATTATGATTTTTCAGGGTACTCTGATATGGCTATAGGACTTGGATATATGTTTGGATTTAAATTTATGGAGAATTTTAATTACCCATATATATCAAAGTCTATAACAGAATTCTGGAGAAGATGGCATATTTCATTATCTACTTGGTTTAAAGAATATCTTTATATACCTCTTGGTGGAAATAGAAGAGGAAATGTGTATTTAAACTTATTTATAGTATTTTTAGTTACAGGAATTTGGCATGGTGCAGATTGGTCATTTGTGTTATGGGGATTATGGCATGGATTATTTATTCTAATTGAAAGATTTATAAGAAATAAGAAATGGTATATAAATATTCCCAATATAATAAAGCACATTATTACTATGCTAATAGTAATATTAGGATGGGTTTTATTTAGAGCTGACAACTTGGAACAAGCAGTAGGTTTTATAAAAACTATGTTTGGATTTAATAATGTATCAGCATTGACTTTTGAGTATATCTACTTTATTAATAAAAAATTAATATTCTGGATTGTAATGGCCAGTCTTGGATCTATGCCTTTTATTGTTAATAAACTTAAGAAGTATAATGGAAGAAAGAGTTTTGAAATATTAGCTACAATAGGTATTTCAATATTATTTGTTATATCAATTATTTTTGTAGTGAATTCTACTTATAGTCCATTTATTTACTTCCAATTTTAAAGGGGGTAATTATTGTGAGAAAAATTAATATATCTAAGATAATAATTTTTATTTTTATTATATTAGTTCCAATAATAACTTTTAATATAAAAAGAGATGTAATATCAGAAATTGATAATAAAAAATTGATGAATATAGAAGATATATTTAGTTTTGGAGATTTAACTAATGGAGTGGAAAGCTTTCTAGATGATAGAATTGGATTAAGGAATAGTATGGTAAATGCATATAATAAATCCATGGATTTATTATTTGATGAAATGATTCATCCTAGTTATCAATATGGTGAAGATGAATATGTATTTTTCAAGGTATCAGAAAACAAATTAGATAGTGAATTCCAAGAAATCTATTCAAACTTTATTAAGAATTTTCAAGAGTATTGCCAAAGCAGGGGAATAGGATTCTTATATACAGTAGAACCATCTAAAGCAACAGTTTATGAAGAATATTTACCGCAGGGATATATAAATAATAATGAAAACTTAAATTATTTTACATCATTACTAAAGAACAAAGATATTAATTATCTTGATAATTCAGAAATTTTAATAGATGCAAAAAAAGATACACAGGTATTTGATAAGATGTATGATGCAGGACACTGGAATGAAACTGGTGCATTTATAGGAATTTCAAATATAATAGATAGATTAAATGAATTAGATAATATGATAGGAAGTTTAGATTTAAATAAATATGAAAAAGTTAAATATATTAATAAAACATTACCCACATCAAACTTTTCTATTAATGAAGAAACAACTCATTACAATTTAATTGAAGATAACTCTATAAAAATTGATGATTATAATGATGAAGTAGTTAGGGATAGTAACTATAGGACTTTTTCCTATTATAAAAACCCTACTAATGAGGATTTACCTAAAATACTTATATTCGTAGGCAGTTACTTTAATGGAAAAGAAAAATTTTTAACAGACAACTTTTCAGAAGTAATTAGAATTCATAATTATAAAAACGTAATAAACTATGAATATTACATAAACTTATTTAATCCAGATATAGTTTTATTTGAGTCAACAGAGTATACACATTCTGATACATTCTTTCCAAGGGAAGATATGAAAAATAAAGTATCAAATAAGAATATAATGGAATACAAAGATAAAAGAATAGATAACTTTGTAACTATATCAATGGAAGGAATAGAGAAGACAGGAGATAAAATAACTAATTTCAAAGTTCCTATAGAAAGCGATGATTTATTATATGCATATTCCAATATTAATAATAGAATATTGGATTGCAAAATAAATATCAATGAAGATAAGCAATACTTAGAGTTTTCAGTAATAACTTCAGAATTAAATAGTTTAGAAAATATTGAATTATACTTTATATCTAAGGATGAAGAGAGATATGAAAAATTAGAAATACCATTATAGAAATTAAGAATGTAAAAAAGAGGCTGTTGTCACCAATGTCATTAAGTTAAGAAATTGGTTTTAACAAGTCTTATAAGAGCAAGATGTA
>OGSQ01000436.1_pt1 | contig 15907 bp, 14 predicted proteins | sample 1573921 | NCBI WGS metagenome assembly OGSQ01 (sample SAMN03295832, study PRJEB24534) | human gut metagenome | isolation source: fecal sample 7 from infant 4 | host: Homo sapiens | place: USA: Pittsburgh, PA | collected 2014-07 | reverse complement strand
TTATAATATTATTAATAATTATAACACTTATGTAAATTTTTGTTTTTCTATTTTTTACATTATTATTGTGAGAATATCGCAAATAAAGTATACTTATTATGGATTAAAAGGGAGGAATAAACAATATGGAGAATACTATTTTCAGATTAAACTCAAAAGGGAAGCTTGTTCTTTTAGATAACACATTAGAATATTATAATAGCGCTAATGGTAATAAAGGGAAATCTATCAACCTAGATGAAATTGTTTCAATAATTAATGAGATAGGTAAAAATGAAATTAAATTATGCTTTAAGAAAAATAATAAGGTTAAGAAATGTGAAATTACATTTGATAACGAAGAAGAATGTGATAGATTTTTTAATTACTTTGATAAAGATATGCTTAATAATATTTCATATCAAAAGACAGAATACAATTTAACACAAAAAGAAGCGCTACAGTCACCATTATCATTATTAGGAAACATTATTTTATTATTAGCTTGTATTTATGGTGCTATGTTTATATCAGAATTTGCTTTAGCAACAAGAGGAAGTGCTAGAATTCCTGTAATATTATTAGCAATAATTAAAGTGTTTAATTGGATTGGAATTGAGAAGATTTTAATTATTTTTGGTATTATAACATTCTTTTTACTAATTAATGGAATAAAGAGATTTAAGAACCCACCAAAGGCTAGAAGGATAGAGTTTTATAATGCACTAATCAATAGTTAAGGATATAACTTATATAACTATTATAATAAAAAGATAAAGCTTCAGAAAACATCATAAAAAAACAACTCTTTTGATAGTTTAGATAGTTTTGTGTAATTAATATTTTTATCAAGTTAATATCACTGGAAATTTTGATTTCCAGTGATATTTTTTTATATTTAAGAAATACTTCCTATAACTTAAGGTCTATTCCACTTTTCTTTTCTTTAAGCAAAATTTCTATTAATTGTACAATCTGAGCCCCTGCTTCTACTGGGGGCATACCATTTTTGTGTATATTAGAAATAACTGTTCTTTGAGATTCTGGCTTTTTACTGCTTGCTTCATAAGCCATATAACAGCTCATACTTTCACCTGTAGCAAGTCCTGGTCTTTCCCCTATTAAAATTAATGTAACCTTTGCATTTAATGCTTCACTTATTTTATCCATAGTAGCAACTCTTGCATACTTAACAAAGATTGACGTTCCAATTTTAAGTCCCTTAGCTTCACATCCATCAATTATTATAGGATAAATTTCTTTTAAATTTGCTGTTATGGCTGGTGAACTTAAGCCATCTCCAGCTATAATCTGTACATCTACATCATTTATACATTTTTCCTTTATGTCAGTTAATGTTTCTTCAGAAAAGCATCTTCCAAGGTCTGGTCTTGTTATATACTCTTCCTTATCTTTTACCAATGTTTTAACTTTATAAAACCCTAAATTCTCAACTACCTTTTCATCTACATGTGACCAAACTGCATCCATAGCAACTGCATGATCTGCTCTAAGTCTTAAATAATCACCTGTTTTATATCTTGAACCTGCTCTTCCTACGCAAATTCTTGCTGGTGTTGATTGTTTTAAAATCATTAACCCTTTATAGTCAATTGGATTATCTACTGAGACTTTAGTATTTAAATCAATAGCAGATATATCTTCTAAAATATCCTTCTCCATATTTTACACTCCCATACCTAGAAATATTGACGGATCTCCAGCTTTACTTGCCAACACTCCATTTTTCATTATTCCAAGTTCCTCAAGTCTAGTTTCAAATTCTTTAATTGGTCTTTTATTTGTTACTTCCCTTAATGCTGCAATATCATGATAACTTGAAGATTGATACATTAACATTACATCATCTCCACCTGGAACTCCCATGAAATAATTGCAATTAGCTTGTGCAAGAAGTACTGCTAAATTTTCTAAATCATTTTGATCTGCTTTCATATGATTTGTATAGCAGACATCAACACCCATAGAAAGTCCAGTTAATTTTCCCATAAAATGATCTTCTAAGCCAGCTCTTATGACTTGTGCCCCATCATATAAATATTCTGGACCTATAAAACCTACAACTGTATTAACTAAAAATGGATTATATCTTTTTGCAAATCCATAACATCTTGCTTCCATGGTAAGCTGATCTGCTCCATTATGACCATCTGAAGATAATTCAGAGCCTTGTCCAGTTTCAAAATACATAAAATTATTACCTTTAGAAGATTTCAATTCTCTCATCATTGCATATGCTTCATCCATTAATTTTACATCAATTCCAAAACTCCTATTTGATATTTCAGAACCTGCTATACTTTGAAACATTAAGTCCATTGGAGCCCCTTTTTTCAGTGCTTCCATTTGAGTTGTAACATGTGCTAAAACACAATTTTGAGTTGGTATTTTATATCTATCCATAAAGTTTTTAAAAGCTTTTAATATGTTAGAAACACTATCAATAGTGTCTAAAGCTGGATTTAAGCCAATTACAGCATCTCCAACACCATAGCTAATTCCTTCCATTACAGATGCCATTATCCCTTCAATATTATCTGTTGGATGATTAGGCTGAAGCCTTGCTGAAAGTGTTCCTGGCATTCCAATTGTAGTATTACAGGTTGCTATATTACCGAGTTTTCTAGATGTACATATAAGATCTAGATTACTCATAAGCTTGGTTACACCAGCAATAACTTCTGAAGTCAGCCCATCTCGTATTTCTTTTATTTCTTCTCCATTAGATGATAATAGAAATTCCCTAAACTCACCTATAGTCATCTCTTTAATTCTATTATAAATTTCCTCGTTAACCCCATCTTGAATTACCCTGGTAATTTCATCTTTATCATAGTCTACAACTGGATTATTTCTTAAATCTCCAATAGTAAGTTCAGCAAGTACTACCTTTGCAGCCACTCTTTCTTCTGTTGAATTTGCAATAATCCCTGCAAGTCTATCACCTGATTTTTCTTCATTTGCTTTTGCAAGAACTTCCTTTACATCTTTGAAATTATATACATTTCCAAAAAGTGTTGTCCTTAAAATCATATACGTCACTCCTTATAGAAAAAGTGGCTACACCACTTCTTTAATTCATAATTTGCAATTTACAATTCACAATGTATTAAATCCTAATTTAGCATTGTGAACTGTGAATTTTACATCTTTAAACTGTTTCCCCCTTAAGTCCTTCAGTAATCTCCTGACTGTCTGTTCCTTGAATTTTAGAATACACAAAGTAATAAATTATGGCCGCTACATAAGCCCCTACTACCCAAAGTACAGTTGAAAAATTTGAAACAATTAGTGATATTAAAAATATAAATGCTATTAAAAGTGCTACAGCAGGTACAACTGGATATGCAACTTTAAATGGTCTATTAAGATTTGGCTCTTTGCTTCTTAAGATAAATAAAGAAATCATACTTATAATGTATAGGGCAACAGCTCCAAAACATGATATAACAATGATTACAGCAGTTTGTCCCGTTAATACGAATACCATTCCAATTAAACTCATTATTACTATAGAATATGCAGGTGCTCCTTTAGAATTTGTATTTGATAAAAACTTAGGTAAGTATCCAGCTCTAGACATTGCAAAAGCTTGTCTAGAATATCCTATAATTATTCCATGTAAACTTGCAACTAAACCAAATAATCCAATAAAACTCATTCCATTTGAAATTAAGCCATCCCCATAAACTCTTTTAAGGGCATCTGGTAATGGTGAACCTGATGTACTTAATGTACTAAGATCTGAAATACCAACCACCACAAAAAATGTTCCAAGAGCTAATAAAACAAGAGTAACTATTCCTAAAATAAATCCCTTTGGAACATCCCTTTTAGGATTTTCACATTCTTCAGCAGACATTGCTCCACCTTCCACAGCTAAATAAAACCAAATTGCAAAAGGTATTGCACCAAAAACTCCATTGAATCCGCCTTTAAAAATATCTCCTCCAAAAATATTATTCATTTCAATATGTGGGGCACCTACTCCCATAAATAAAAGTAATCCACCTATTGCAATTATAGTAACAATAAGTTCAACCTTAGCTGCTGCTTCAATACCAAAACAATTTATAAGAACAAATATAGCATATGCAACTAATGCTGCTACAACAGATGGAACAGCTGGTACTAAAAAATTTATATATGCACCTATTGATATTGCTATGGCTGGTGTTGCAAATAAAAATTCTACTAAACATGAGAATCCAGCAAAAAAGCCACCAAATTTACCAAGGGCTCTTGAAGCATATTCTGAAGCCCCTCCTGCATGAGGAATTGCAGTTGATAATTCTGCATAACTAAACATAAATGTAGTATAAAAAACTGTAACAATTAAAATTGCTATAATAAATCCAACTGGACTTGTAAAATCTAAAGCATTATTCCACCCACAATACATTCCCGATATCACCATTCCAACTATTATACTCCAAAGTTGTATTGGTTTAAGTGTCTTTTTTAATTCATTATTCATTTCCACCACTCCTAGTATTTATTTTTTAATAATTGTTTCTTTTATTAAGGAGGAACTTAAAATATTTTTAATTTACTTATTATGACTTCAGTTGTTTATGTACCAATATCAACACCTATACTTAATATTTGATTCCTTAAAATATATTTTCACCTCCATAAACTAAAAAAAGGCAATGGAGTCAAAGTTACATTTGACTCCATTGCCTTCTGTACATAATCAAATAAGTACTATTAAAATAATGTTTTAATTAAAATTCATTTTAAAAATGTAATTAAAAGGAAAAAAGAACGCTTAAAGAAAATATTTCTTTAAGCGCCCTTGCTTAATCTAATGATAGGATTATATACCTATATTTATACCTTGTAAATATGTTTTCACATTTTGTTAAGATAATTAATTAAAATGAACTTAAAACTTAATTATATTATTATTTTTGCTTCTATATAAATTTTAATAACTAACTGCTAATATCTTATGGGATAAACATACTGTATAAAATAGCAAAGCTTTTTACTTAATATGATAAGCCTTAAGTCCCCTTTAATCTTTATATTTTTCTCTCAATATTTTTAAGATTGTAGCTGTATTCTCATACATTGAACTTACAACAATAATCCCATCAACATTTTCCGCTGTCAGTAATTTAGCAAACCTATATCTTCCGCTTCCTCATGTATATTGTGGAAATTAATCAAATCTCCTATTACAATTGCTTAAAAGAATTCAAGGCAAAAGTCTTTATTCCCCAAGTAATCTTCTATAAATGGCTCTTAAAGATTCAATTAATTCATTATAATATTTATTTATATTTCCTTTATGAAATATATAACTACTATTAATTAAATTACTATGATTATCCATATAATGTAGTTGCTAAAACTGAAAATTCTATTTTTCTTTTTTATAAAGATGAATTTTTCAATATCATGTCATGATTTTATGGAGGAGGAAGTGTGCAGCCTTTAAAATCCACTATAGTAATGTAATAGTCATACCTTAATTTTGTAACTTAATTGTGATATTTTTGTCACTTAAATGACATATCTGGAAATTATTATAAATACATAAATGCTTTCACTATTATTAAAATATCACAATAAAGCAAATCAAATTAAGGAGCGAAATACATGAATACTATTAAAAATATTTATAACATCACTATAAATAATAAAAAATATAGAAGTATTATAAGATTTGGCTGTGTTGGATGCTTAAATACTATGTTTGAATTTGGAGTTTTTCCCTGCTAAATAGTTTCTTTGGCATTAACTATGTTATAAGTCATATAGTATCGATACTTTAATATAATTAACTTGTCTAAAATTCCTAATATGTGAATTTATTAATAAATATTAGGAATATATATTTTAGTGTCAAAATTATAAAACTAATTAATATAATATTAACTCATAGTATATCAAAAAATATAATTAATTTCACAGCTGAAGTCACAAATTTTCTTATATAGGCTGTGGTATTTGAGTAAGGAGGTAACTACAGTGATAGAAAAATTAAGATTAGCAAAAGAAAAGTTTGGGATAGGTGTAATTTTAATATTATCAATAATATTAAACTTTGCAAATTTAGGTATAGAGGGACATGCTAATACTTATTATTCTGCAGGTGTAAAAAGTATGATGATGAACTTGAAAAATTTCTTTTTTGTATCTTCTGACCCTTCTGGGTTTGTAACTATTGATAAACCACCTGTAGGTTTTTGGCTGCAAACTATATCAGCAAAAATATTTGGATTTAGTGGATGGAGTGTTATCCTTCCACAAGCACTTGCTGGAGTAATATCAGTATGGTTAATATATTATCTTGTAAAAAGATCTTTTGGAACTTTAGCTGCATTAGTTGCTGCATTATGTCTTGCTGTAACTCCTATTTTCGTAGCAGCAAGTAGAAATAACACTATAGATAACCTGCTTGTTTTATCTTTGCTACTTGCATGCTTAACTATTTCTCTGGCTGCTGAGCAAGGTAAATTTAAATACCTTATATTAAGTTTAGTATTAGTTGGAATAGGTTTTAATATAAAAATGGTTGAGGCCTATATGCTGGCTCCAGCAGTTTTTATAACATACTTTCTTTCTTCTGCTATATCTTATAAAAAGAAAATCAAGCATCTCATTTTTGGTGGATTAGTTCTTTTGGCAGTATCACTATCTTGGGCTTTAGCTGTAGATTTGATACCAGCAAGTAATAGACCTTTCATTGGCAGCAGTACTGATAATTCAGTTATGGAACTTATAATAGGTCATAATGGTTTAGAAAGAATCGGTTTAGGTGAAAAATATACTAACAGAGGCAATAATCCTCCTCAAGAATTAACTGATAAAGATAATAATTTACAAAATCAAAACCGTACATCACAAAATCAAATGCCGGCAGGTAGAAACGGCATGGGCAATAATTCAAAGACTGGTATTACAAGATTGTTTACTTATAACAATTTATCAGATCAAATATCATGGCTTTTACCATTTGCTATAATCGGTGCTATAATTGCAGTAATGGAAGAAAAAGTTAAATTATTTAACTTTGATAATAAAAGAAAATTATCATTATTATTGTGGTCTATGTGGTTGTTACCTGAATTTATATATTTTAGTTTTTCAAAAAATGTAACTCATACGTATTATTTAACAACAATGGCACCATCAATTGCAGCTCTTACTGGAATAGGACTCACAACTATGTGGAAGCTTTATAATGAAGAGAGCTGGAAAAAGTGGATTTTGCCAGTAGCGTTTATTGTAAATGGGCTTATAGAGATACTCATTCTATCTCCTAACTATAAAACCTCAAATGGTTATAGAGTTACACTTTTAGCAACAGGGATTTTATCCATCGGTGCTTCAATAGCATTGATTATAGCTGCTATCATAAGAAGAAAAAATTCTATTCAACCAGAAAAAGTATCTAGGCGAAAATCAAATATAGTGATTACGAGTATTGCTTTTATTGGGATCTTAATTGCTCCTATGGTTTGGTCATCTACTACGCTATTTTACCCGATGAATGGAAGCAGTCCCGCTGCCGGACTAGAACTTGCATCCGGTAAACAAGGTAGAAATTTTAGTAACAGCAGCAATTTTAAACTTATACAATTTTTAGAAGCTAATAAACAAAATGAACAATACCTTGTTGCAGTCCCATCAGCAATGACTTATGCCTCTGATCTAATACTTAAAACCGGTGAGCCTGTTATGACTATAGGTGGATTCAGTGGCTCAGATAAAATAATCTCACTAGATGAATTTAAACAATTAGTTTCTCAAGGGGCTGTAAGATATGCATTGGTTAGTAGTGGCGGTCGTATGGGAGGCGGCTCTGGCAAATCTAACTCAAATAATGATATTATGAGCTGGATCAAAGCAAACGGAAAGCTTGTTCCTAACAGTGAGTGGAAGGATTCAACTACTTCAGATACTCCAAATAATAACCAAAGATCCGGTGGATTTGGCGGTGAAGCAAATTCAGCTGAACTATACGATTTATCTTAGGCACATGATAGAAAATAACAAGGCTAATATTTCATCTGTGAATTAATACAATTTACAGATGAAATATTCAAAATATGAAAATATTTTATTTCTCAATTGGAGGTAATTTTATGAATGACACATTATATCTGGTGATTCCTTGTTATAACGAGGAAGAAGTTTTACATTAAACAGCTAAAAGATTACTAAAAAAGATTACTACTATGATAAAAAATGAGGTTATTTCTAAAGATAGTAAAATACTTTTCGTTAATGATGGTTCAAAAGATAAAACTTGGAATATAATAAAAGATTTTCATAGTCAAGATAACATATTTTCTGGTGTTAATCTTTCTAGAAATAGAGGACATCAAAATGCATTACTTGCTGGGCTTATGACTGCTAAAGAACTTGCAGATATAACCATATCATTAGATGCAGATTTACAGGATGATGTGGACGTTATAGATAAATTCGTATAACAATATTATGATGGAAGCGACATTGTCTATGGTGTACGGTCTTCAAGACAAACAGATACATTTTTTAAAAGAACAACAGCCTTAGCGTTTTATAAATTAATGACTAAACTTGGAGTTGATTCGATTTATAATCATGCTGACTATCGGCTTATGAGTAAACGTGCTTTAGAAGTATTAAGTGAATTTAAAGAAGTAAATTTATTTCTTAGGGGGATGGTTCCTCTAATTGGATACAAATCTTCTATAGTAGAATATGAACGTCATGAAAGATTTGCTGGTGAATCTAAATACCCATTAAAGAAAATGCTTGCTTTTGCTTTAGATGGAATTACATCCCTAAGCATAAAACCTATAAGAATAATTGCATCACTTGGATTTTTCATAGTCTTTTTTAGTCTTATAGCTTTAGGTTACACTATAATAGTTAAATTTTTTGGAGAGACTGTGCACGGTTGGACTTCTCTAGCTCTTTCAATTTGGTTTATTGGTGGAATTCAACTTTTATCCCTTGGAGTTATTGGAGAGTATATTGGTAAAATATATAATGAAACTAAGCAAAGACCGAGATTTATTATTTCTGATATATTAATAAATAATGATCAAATAGATAAACAATATGTTCCTACTAATAAATTAATACACTAAAAAAAGCACCAATACTTTTATTCAATATATGCATAATAATTATTATAACTTAAGGCACATTCAAAAAATGCCTAGCCTACAATAGATAAAATCCAAATGAAAATAATAAAAAATCACGACCACCTGCAAACAGCTATTTAAGCCACATACAAATGGTCGTGGATTTCATGTCCACCTTTTCTAACTCTTAAATCTTGGTCTTATGTCAATATTTTGGACACAAAAAGTCAAATTTTTTTATGCTGCACTTCTAGCTAGTAATTCACATTGATCTAGAGTCATGTAATTAATAGAAGAATGTAGCCTTTTTCTGTTATACCAACCTTCAATATATTTAAATATAGCTATATTGGCTTCTTCGAAGGTACGGTATGTATTTCTATAGATTTCTTCCTTCTTTATTGAAGAATGGAAAGATTCTATGCAAGCATTGTCGTATGGACACCCCTTTTTACTAAATGATTGTATAATATTAAATTCTTTACATAGTTCTTTCAAATCATTACTAGTGTATTGAGATCCTAAGTCTGTATGGAATATTAACTGCTTATTTTTATCAGGAATTTGGCTGTAATAGGCATTTTTTAAAGCTTTAACAACTAATTCATTAGTCATTCTTTTACCGAAAGCATAGCCAATTATTTTTTTAGAATGTAAATCTAAAACCGAAGCTAAATAGAACCAACCATGTCTAATAGTATGAATATATGTAATATCTCCTACCCATTTTTCGTTAATAGACGTAGTTGTAAAATCTCTTTTCAAAACGTTTTCTAAACCTTCTGCTACCTTTTTATTTGAATGGGGCTTGTATTTTTTTACAGTTATTGCACAAAGGTCAAGTTCCGCCATTCTTCTTTGAACTCTTTTTATAGAAACATTAAAGCCTTCTGTAGCAAGTATATGATGAATCCTAGGAGCTCCATATATACCTTTATTAACTGTGTATATTCTTATAATGGCTAATTTTAATTCCTCATTTTCTATTATTCTTGCAGATTTAGTTTTATCAAAAGATTTATAATATGTGCTCCTAGCTACGCCTAGAACGGTACACATAGTCTTAATATCATGGTTACTTTTATTGTTATCTATAAATTTTATTACTTGATTTAATTTTTTGTTGCAAATATGGCCATAGCTTTTTTTAATATTTCATTTTCCTCCTTAATCCTTGCCATTTCTTTTTTTAAAGCTTTTACTTCTTTAAGTGTCATAACTTCGTTTTCATCTACTTTAATTTCTTTCACATCTTTAATCCAGCCGTTGATTGTTGATTTTGCAATGCCATATTCGCTACTTAGTTCTGCTAAGCTCATTCCTGACTTATATAAGTCTGCTATCATATCTTTATATTCCTGATCATATCTTCTGCCCTTACTCATAATGGACACATCCTTTCTTAACTAAATATTACTTTACTTAGTTCGACTCAATGTGTCTACTACTTTATACTAACACCAAACCTTGTAGAAACTATTTTAACTAACGTGTCGGAAATGTCATTCAGAAAGACATCAGAAAATATAAAAAGATCCTGTAATCAAGATATTAGTGCTCAAGGTGTGTGGAATATTGTTCAAACAACTGGGGATAAAATTAAGGAATTGGAAGACCGTAAAATTGAATTGAATGATAATGGGAATTTAAAGGGCGAAAAAGAAGTTTTAGTTTTATTTCAAGAACAAGATGGTATTTGGTTGTCTATGCAAGGTAAGGATAGGCCTAAAGGTAAAAGTAAAAAGAAAGAATTAAAGTTAGCAGTATCCTATAGCGGATGGACTTTACGTCCAGGTAGCAAAAAAGAATATCAAGTTGTGGATAAAACAGTATGCGCTAGTTTTGCCAATGCCAAACACTTTAAAAAACTTACTGAAGCAACTGTAGCAGAAATATATAACATGGATGAAATAGATACAAGAATTTTAAATGGTGATGGAGCAAAGTGGATAAAATCCACTTGTGAAGAGCAAGATATACATTTTCAATTAGATCCATTTCACATCAGTCAGGCTATCATTCGTAAGGTAAGTGATAAGAAATCAAAGAAAGCATTATTGAAATTATTTAGAGAAGGTAATGTTGATAAAGGTTTGCAAAAGATTGTGGATTTAATGATAGAGAATAATGACAATGAAACAACTTTGAAAAAGCTTGCAGAGTTGTATGATTATCTTGTAAATAACAAAGATGGATTAATACCATACAAATTACGAGATAATATAAAGTTGCCTACGCCACCGGAAGGCATTGAATATAGACAATTAGGTACAATGGAACATAATATCTGTGATGTATTAGCTCAAAGGATGAAAGGAAGAAAAATGAGCTGGTCTATTAATGGTGCAGATAATTTAGCTAGAATATTAGCAGAAAAATTTAGTAATAGATTATTTGATACTATAGACAAAATTTATAGTAATATTATTCCAAGTGAAATTGTTGATACAGTAGTTTCAAATATGCCATTAACAGTGTTTCAAGCAACTAAACCAGCTAAGAAATCTAAGGTTTATAAATGTGCTAGCTCACCAATTCCGTACAGCAATGCTGCGTCAACTCTTGCACGCAAAATAATACAAGATTTATGTGGATTAAAAAGTTTTAGTGATATCAGTTATAATTAATGATTAAATTTGGGTAGGGTAATAATAAAAAATAACTGTAAAATAATGGATATGAAATAAACAAAATTATTGCCAACTTTTACTTGACTCAAACTATAAATTTCTTTACTATATTAAACATATTTTTCTATGGTATAATTTATATATCTTATAAAAAGGAGTGTTTTTATGAATACTTATGAATTTAGAATATATGGCGACAATATTTTAGAATGTGAAAAAACCCTTAAATTGATTTATAGAAGCATCAGAGTAAATTCAGATGCTAAAATGATTCAACTTAAATTTGATAATAAAAGTAATATTTTTTGTCCGATTTATACAATAAGAAATTTCAATCAAAATAAACTTTATAAGCTTCAACTATTCCCTGGATATAATAGGTGGTCATCTAACATTTTAGATAAACTTACTATTCTAGGCTCCTCATTAACTGAAGGTGCCGATTCAATTGTTACACAAATCATTGACTCTAACGAATCAGTTCTTTTGGGATGTGAATATTGTGGTGCTCTTCCTGCTGGTAATAATGCATGGCAAAGAAGTGGACGAGCATTACTTTTTGCTGAAGCACAGATTCCTTTCCTATATTATTCAGAACTGGGCGGTATGGAATTAGATTCTGATAGAAATATAAAATCAAGTAGGTTACCTAATCCATTAGTTACTTTTTCTTATGTTACAGCTAATATAAACTATACTAACTCCATAATAGCTCCAATTTATAAACCTAGTCCTACTATATCAGCTAATAACTCATCGTTATATAGTAATTGCTTTGTCAAAAATGAAGATTTAAACTTAATTTATAATCTAATAATTGGTAATACTTCTGAATGTTCAAAAATTAATACACTCATTCAAGAAAAAGCTTTAAAACTGACTGAATTATTAATTGAAAATAGACGTGTAAAAGATACTGTATCTTCTAAAGAATTAATATCTTTATCCAATTCTTTAAGCAATCATTCTAGTAATCAGTTCTTTGAAAAAAAGAATGAAGCTTGGAATAAATCAATTAGTATAGACTTAACTGATACAATGGATACTATATTTGAATATTGTAAAGAAAATTGTTTATCCATGGGAAGTAAAACACTACCTTTTTGTTTAGTTCCATCATATAAGCAAGCTGAGTTCATATCACTATTAAAATCTTATTATAAAGGTACTGAAATAATAGAAAAAATTAATAATTCAAAAAAACCTATTGCATTAGTTTGGATTGCAGGATTTAAACCTGGTGGAGATGATTCTCGACCTGATAGAGGTTTACTTCCATTATTCAAGATGCTTTTTGGAAAAGAATACACAGTTATCTCCTTAGTCTTTGGTCCAATGAAAAAAGTTGCAATAAAAACTTTACTGAAAACTCCATATAACTTAGCTAATTCAAATGGCTTATGGAAAGCTATCTATACACAAAGTGATTTTTTTATTGTTGATAATTATATTTCAAAAAGTAAAGAACTAGGTATATCAAATATTTTTGAAACAAGTAGTTATTCAATTACCCCTAAAAATATTATTTATGACACATGTTCTACTATTCCTAGATTAGGTGAAGATGACATAGATACAGTTATTCATTCAATTTTTAACACTATATATAGGCCATTCTCTTTAGTCAATAAAAACAATACGGACTCAAATGCTCTACCATTTATTTTTGAAAGTCTATGTAATCCTCCTGGTGGTGATTGGAGCGGTATAGAATTTTTAGATATAAATAATAACGTTCTTTATAGATGGAGTTCTCTCCCTAGGGTTTCTGGAGAAGATAAACGTCCAGATCACATTATACAATTTAGCGATAAGATATTAATTATAGAAAGCAAATTACATCCAAGGGATTTAGAAAAAAACATTGGTCCTAGGCTTATAAATTACGTACAAAAATTATTTAATATTTCTCCAATATGTCATAAAAAATACCCTCTTGGCAATTGGGTATTAAATGATAATATAACTATTAACACTGATAATTATGATTATTTAAGTGCAGTAGCTTTCACAAAAACTTCTATTATACAAAATGTATGTGATGCTCAATCAGTAAGTGATATTTCATCTGACTACAATGATGTATATTATTCTCATTTATTTGAATTAACTAATTCAGACATTATATTTGATATAACCATGAATTCAAATACAACTTTTATAGATATAGCTTGTAGAGATGCTTCAATAAAAAATTGGGTTAAAAACATGATAGACTATAATGGAAATATAACTTTTCTATCATCTCATAAAAATGTTTTTGTTAATACTATTTAATAAAACAGGATTGTGTTTTAAGTACAATCCTGTTTTATTATTTAACTTATATATAGCGATTCATGTACTTTCTCAACTTTTTTATCAATCACTTTTCTAAATGTTGAATTGCCTGATTCTAAAAGTATATGTTTGCTATATAAATCCTTTGGAATATCCACAATATATGATTTATCTTCCCTTGTTCCATCATAGGATAAAATATATCTAATATTTCTTTTCTTTAAATCATACAAGTACTCAATAAACTCATTATAATCTATAGTTCCAAAATATCTTCCCTTTGTTGCGAAATATGGTGGATCTAAATATATTAAATCACCAGCCTTTGCATTTTTTGTTGTATCCCTATAATCACCATACACGAACTCTGCATTGGAAATTCTAACTGACCACTGCTTTATTATCTTTCTTAGTGTATTTGGATTTATACCTGGCCTTGAATGGTGTAAAGAATTGTTAAATTGCCCCTCTTTATTATATCTAATTAAACCATTTACACACGTTCTACTTAAAAATAATAAATCATAAGGTGATCCATTCTGATTAAATCTATCTCTTACTTCGTAATAATATAAATGTCCTTTTTCCTGTAGCTTACTCCATCTAACTTCATACTCATCTGCCAATTTCTCAGGATTATTTTTAACTTCATTCCATAGATCTATTAGTGGCTTATTTACATCTCCTGCAATCCCACTAGATGGATTAAGGGCATATAATATAGATCCTCCACCTATAAATGGTTCATAGTAATTATTAAACTCTCCAAAATAGGACAAAATTATATGTGCTTGAGATCTTTTAGATCCTGACCACTTTATAATTGGTTGAAATTTTTCTTTCTGTATTTCTAGCATACTTTTTATTACTCCTTAACTATATCTAATATTGACATCTGCTTTTCTTTTATTTTTTCAAATTCATTATCTATTCTCTTTTGAGCGATTTCTATATATTCATCTTCAATTTCAAAGCCTATAAATTTTCTATTAGCTTTTAATGCTGATATACACTCAGTACCTGCACCTGCAAATGGTGTTAAAATAATATCCCCCTCATCAGAAGATGCTAAAATTATTCTATCACAAACTCTAAGAGGTTTTTGTGTAGGATGCTTACCAAATGCAAGCTCTTCTCTTTTTTTATTATTAGGAATATCCCACACAGTTCTTAATTGCTTCCCTTTCTGTTTCAATAAATCTTCTGGAAACTCTGCATCTTTCATTAGCTCATAGTTAAATTTATATTTTCGATTTTTTCCTCCAGAATGTCCCCATAATATAGTTTCATGACTTGCAGTTAATCTTCTACCACTTAAATTTGGAAAGGAGTTTCTTTTATACCATATTACTTCATTTATTATTTCTATCTCTAATAATTGAAATGCAAAATTAATTATACCAATATTATGATAAGATCCAAAAACCCATATAGAACCTGTAGGTTTTAATATTCTTTTACATTCTGTCAGCCATTTGATTGTAAAATTAAAATAGTCCATCAAAGGCATATCATCCCATTTTTCCATAGCCTTATTCCAGTTTCCACCAAATCCTTTTAAATCAGCACTATTATCCCAGCTCCAATTATTTCCCTTAGAAAGATTATATGGAGGATCTGCTATGATTAAATCTACAGAATTATCTTCTATTGATTTCATTCCTTCTATACAATCTTGCTTAATTATTTTATTTATAAAATTATCTATCATAATCATCATTCCTTTGTTATGTATATTACTTCATTATTATATCTTAATAATTTACTAAAGTTAAGCTAAATTATCTAGCTCATTTCTTGAATATAATAAAGGGGCTGTATCAAAACAAGTTTGATACTAGCCGATAAAAAAAAGAGAATTCATAAATTTGAATTCTCTTTTTTGCGCATAATATTAATATG
>OGSQ01000434.1_pt1 | contig 16116 bp, 2 predicted proteins | sample 1573921 | NCBI WGS metagenome assembly OGSQ01 (sample SAMN03295832, study PRJEB24534) | human gut metagenome | isolation source: fecal sample 7 from infant 4 | host: Homo sapiens | place: USA: Pittsburgh, PA | collected 2014-07 | reverse complement strand
TATGTTCAATCGTTTTGATTGATTACCTATCATTGTTCAGTTTTCAAAGATCTGTGCCCCTTCATATGGGGTACTTGAATATAATAACATTTCCATATACTGATGTCAACAATATTTGGACAATTTTTACGACAAATTTCAGGAAAATTTTATTATTATTTTTGCACAATTTCACGGCCTAATTTTACAGATTTAAAACTTGAGTTATATTACTTTTTAGACATGTCATATAGGGAAAATTTAAAATAAAAAGAAGCCGCAACAAGAATACATCTATTGCATTCTGTTGCGACTTCTTGTCTATATGACAGTGTGTTAATAGAATCCCTTATTTGTGTCTCAACACTGTATATAAAAACTTTTATATATAAGGTTATTGCAACTGCACATTCCTTATAACAAAAGCTATACATATAATGTGATTATATATGTATTAGATGATTAGTTATCTGTCTGAATCGCTTCACGAAGGTTAATTTCGTGCATGTCTCCAACAGAAGGTTCTTCTGCAGACATATTTTTTACAGTTTGTTTTGTAGCAAACCAAACTGCTTCATTCATGTAATAACGCAATTCTTCATTAGATACATGTTCTTGATCTTGAGCCATAATATCAAGCATAGCATCTTCCAATGCTTGTGCTTCTTCATCAGTCAAAGGACCGCCAACGGCCTTTTGTTTTTGAAGCAATTCATTCATGCGATCAACCATACTGCGCAATACATTGTAACCATAGCTATTTGTATAACCTTGGTCCTTATCATATTTAGGGAATGTGTAATAGCTATACTCGTTTTTATTACGGTTTTCACCATTCCAGTTCAATGCAGTTTCTTGGCCATGTACATAACCTAAAGAATGTTTACGGAAATAATCAGCATAGTTATGCTTATCTTTAGAATGTAACCATTTAGCTTCTTCTTTAGTTAACGCTTGATGATTATTCTTTTTGCTTTCAGCTAAAGCAATGTGTTTTTCCGCATTTTCCCATGCTTTCACAAATTCATGGATACTTTGTACCGCCTGAGGGCTAGCCACAGGAACCAATACAACAGAACCTGTTGTAGGCACTTTAGCTGGATTTGGTAAAAGCAATGGATCATCAAATGTAGCAGATGCCGCATTAACATGGAATACGCCACTGCCGAATAATACTGCCGCTGTGAAAGCAAGCAAAGTGGATTTTTTCATTATATATTCCTCTTTTCTATCAACGAATTAAATCGGGTGGGAGGATCCCCTAAAGGGGAATCCTCAACCCGTAATGTTCAGTATGAACGTATTACAAACCTAGTCTTGCCATCATTGCAGCAATATTAGCTTTCATTTGTTCATTTTCAGCTTTCAAATCAGCTACTTCACCTTTTAATCCTTGATTTTCAGCTTTCATTGCAGCAAGTTCACGTTGCATTGCATATGTAGAACTGATAGGTCCTTTACGATAACGATCTGCAGTTTCTGCTTCGCCGTCTCTGTTACCTACTTTCCAAGTTACACCAGCATTTGCCATCATATGGCTATTGCTGCCTGCCCAAGCTACACCAGCATGTAACATCATGGATTCATTTTTATAATGAGCCACGCCTAATGCCAATGCGGAGTCTCCACGGTAGTTACCGTAACCTGCCATGATTTGAGTAGGTTCGTAAGGGTCATAAGCCATAGGTTTCAATGCGGACAACGCGGAGGACATCGCACCAACTTGACGAACTTCGTTTACAACATTATTCATGCTGTTTGCAACACGATTAAGTTGAGAACCATTAACAGCATCAGTAGAAGTGGAGCTAATTTCACCTGGAGCCACGTTAGTAATCTTATTACCGCCGTTGTTCAAACCAGAGCTTGTTAAGGATACGCTGCCACCACCATTATTCTTAATTGTGATACCATTACCGTTTGTCACAGTTGTATGACCGGAGTTATCCATAGTTGTAATGGAGTTGATACCAGTAATATCTTTTGCCAAACGAACATTCAAGCTGCCGTTGTTATCGGAAATAACACCGATATTGTTTGCAGTGGAAAGTTTGCTTTCATCAGTAACGCCACCTTTAACAGTCACTTTTTGACCTAGGTCACGATGGAATTCGCCTTTATCACCTGCAAAGTCTAAGCCAGCTTTCTTAAGGCCGTCGATACCTTTCTTCAAGTCACCGATGTTAGCACCATTTGTTAAGCTGCTGCTATTATCAGCAATATTGTTGATATCTTCGCCTTCGCCATAACCGCTTGCCATGTTAACAACTTTATTACCACCATTGTTCAAGCCGTCCTTAGTCAATGTTACTGCACCAGTACCATCTTTAGGGGAACCTTGACCTGCTGGAGGAGTAGTAATTGCAACACCGTTGCTGCTAACAGTAGTAGTTACTTTAGTACCACCCATGCCGGATGTAACTACCATGCCGTCTGCAGTTGTTCTTGTGCTCTTAGTCTTTTTATCAGTAGTTACAACACCATTAACAGTCAACTCAGTGGCCTTAGTTGGATTATCTACAAGCACACCATTAGCTGTTGTTTGTGTTGAATTATTTTGGCTATCAGATACTTTTACATTACCTGCAGTAAGAGCAGTTGTATTGCCTAATGTATCAGTGCTTGTAACACCTACACCGTTTGTTACAGTAGAGAATTTCTTATCGTCAGTAGTGGTAATCACACTGCGTAAGTTCAAGTCTTTTTTGATATCTACAGTGTATGTTTTGGACTTATCCGCATTAACTGTAGTTTCTACAGTTGTATTGCCGCTATCGCCAGCTTTCACTGTTGTAGTTGCTGCCGCCATGCTGCTCTTCAACTGTTGAACGTTAACTGCATCTGTATCATTTACACCAGCTGCCACGTTAGTAATCTTTTGATTATTTGCGTTTAAGCCTTCGTTAGAAATGTATGTTTTACCGCCTACAGATACGCCCTTATCATCAAGAACAACTTGTTTGTTTGGATCGGAACCAACAGTTACGGAATCAAGACCTTTAAGGTTCTTAGCGAGTTTAACGTTCAAGTTGCCGTTTTCATTAACTACGCCAATGTTACCATTTGAAAGTTTAGAAGCATCAGATTCGCCACCTTTGAGTTCCAATGTTTGACCGAGGTCTTTATGAATAGCTTCTCCAGAGTCGCCTTTGAAGTTCAAGCCTTTCTTAGTCAAGTCTTCAGTATTTTTATCAATTTTGTTGTCTACAACTTTCAATTGATCTTCTGTTGCAGCTTGACCGTTAGTGATCTTATTAGGATCCCAAGTTCTGTTAGTCAAATCATTAACCGTACCAGAACCACCATTGATAGTTACCTTACCGGAGTTGATTGTACCGTTTGTACCATTGATATTTACAGCATTAGCACCTTCGCCAGCTCTAATGATACCTGTTGTACCATCGAAATGAACTGATGTATTGCCAGAGCCCAATGTCACTGTGTCTTTCAAGTTTACAGTGTATGTTTTAGCTTTTGTAAGATCGTTGATTTCTTCTTCAACATGAATGTTCTTACTACCTTTTACCTTAGTATCGGACGCAGCTTTTACTTCGTTCAATTGTTTAAGGTTAACAGCATCGCTATCTTCTGTACCAGCTTTAACATTTTTGATTTGCGTATTGTTTGCATTGAAGCCGTTATTTGTAACAAATGTATTACCACCAATTGTCAAACCATTATTGTTAATAGTTGTTTGACCAGTTGTTACGCTATTCAATCCTGTTAAATCTTTTGCAAGTTTAACATTCAACTTACCGTTTTCGGATACAACACCGATATTGTTGTCAGACAATTTAGCTTTATCAGTAATGCCACCTACAACATCCAATGTTTGACCAAGGTCTTTATGGATTACTTCGCCAGAATCAGCTTGGAAGTTCAAGCCCTTCTTAGTCAAGTCTTCAGTGTTCTTATCGATTTTGCTATCTACAACTTTCAATTGATCTTCTGTTGCAGCTTGACCAGAAACAATATTTCCTGGAGTCCAAGTTTTGTTAGTCAAGTTGTTTACAGTACCGTTTGCACCGTTAACTAGAACTTTACCTGCATTAATGTTGCCTGTTACACCATTGATAGTTACTGCATTCGCACCGTTACCAGCTTTTACGATACCAGTTGTACCGTCGATGTTAACAGCTGTGTTACCGGAACCTAATGTTACAGTGTCTTTCAATGCAACTGTGTAAGTTTTAGCTTTTGTAGTTGGATCTACAGCTTCATCAACGTCGATGTTTTTACTACCTTTTACTTTTGTATTAGATGCAGCTTTTACATCGTTCAATTGTTTAACATTTACAGCATCGTTGTCTTCTACACCAGCAGTTACGTTTTTGATTTGTGTATTGTTAGCATTGAAGCCATTAGCTGTAACGAATTGTTTGTTGTTGATTGTCAAGCCATCGTTGTTGATAGTTGTTTGACCAGTTGTTACGCTATTCAATCCTGTTAAATCTTTTGCAAGTTTAACATTCAACTTACCGTTTTCGGATACAACACCGATATTGTTGTCAGACAATTTAGCTTTATCAGTAATGCCACCTACAACATCCAATGTTTGACCAAGGTCTTTATGAATTAATTCGCCAGAGTCAGCTTGGAAGTTCAAGCCTTTCTTAGTCAAGTCAGTGCTGTTGTCAGTGATTTTCTTATCAACAATTTTCAATTGGTCTTCTGTTGCAGCTTGACCACTTGTGATATTTGCAGGATCCCAAGTGATATTTGTCAAGTTGTTTACAGTACCAGTAGCACCGTTAACAGTCACTTTACCAGCATTGATGTTGCCTGTTACGCCATTGATAGTTACTGCGTTAGCGCCGTCACCAGCTTTTACAATACCTTTTGTACCGTCGATGTTGACTGCATTATTACCGGAACCTAATGTTACAGTGTCTTTCAATGCAACTGTGTAGGTTTTAGCTTTTGTTACATTATCTACAGTTTCATCAACATTGATGTTTTTGCTACCTTCTACTTTTGTATTAGATGCAGCTTTTACATCGTTCAATTGCTTAACGTTAACAGCATCGTTGTCTTCTACACCAGCAGTTACGTTTTTGATTTGTGTATTGTTAGCATTGAAGCCATTAGCTGTAACGAATTGTTTGTTGTTGATTGTCAAGCCATCGTTGTTGATAGTTGTTTGACCAGTTGTTACGCTGTTCAAGCCTGTTAAATCTTTTGCAAGTTTAACATTCAACTTACCATTTTCGGATACTACACCGATGTTGTTGTCGGACAATTTAGATTTTTCAGTAATGCCACCTACAACATCCAATGTTTGACCAAGATCTTTATGAATTAATTCGCCAGAATCAGCTTGGAAGTTCAAGCCTTTCTTAGTCAAGTCAGTGCTGTTGTCAGTGATTTTCTTATCAACAATTTTCAATTGGTCTTCTGTTGCAGCTTGACCACTTGTGATATTTGCAGGATCCCAAGTGATATTTGTCAAGTTGTTTACAGTACCAGCAGCACCGTTGACAGTCACTTTACCGGAGTTAATAGTGCCGTTTGTACCATTGATAGTTACAGCATTTGCACCGTCACCAGCTTTTATGATACCTGTAGTACCGTTGATGTTGATTGCATTATTGCCGGAACCCAAAGTTACATCGTCTTTCAACGCTACTTTGTAAGTTTTAGCTTGTGTATTAGGATCTACTGTGGAGTTAACATTGATGTTTTCGCTACCTTCAACTGTAGTGTTGGATGCATTTTTAACTTCATTCAATTGATTCAAGTTAACTGCATCATTGCCATCAGTACCAGCTTTTACGTTTTTGATTTGTGTATTGTTAGCATCAAAACCGTTAGCTGTAACGAATTTCTTACCACCAATTGTTAAACCTTCGTTATTAATTGTTGTAGCACCAGTTGTTACACTTGTTAAGCCAGTCAACTCTTTAGCAAGTTTAACATTCAACTTACCGTTTTCAGATACCACGCCGATGTTATTGTCAGACAATTTAGCTTTATCGGAAGTACCACCTACAACATCTAATGTTTCGCCAAGATCTTTATGAATGCTTGTAGCGTCATCGCCTTTGAAGTTCAAGCCCTTCTTAGTCAAGTTACTACCATTGTCAGTAATTTTCTTATCAACAACTTTCAATTGATCTTCTGTTGCAGCTTGACCGCTTGTGATATGGTCAGCATCCCAAGTGATATTTGTTAAGTTGTTTACAGTACCTTTAGCACCGTTAACAAGAACTTTACCGGAATTGATATTGCCTGTTACACCGTCAATCGCTACGTTACCAGCATTAATTGTGCTGTTTGTACCGTTGATAGTTACAGCATTATTGCCTTCGCCGGCTTTCACAATACCTTTTGTACCGTCGATATTAACAACTGTATTGCCGGAACCCAATGTTACTGTGTCTTGTAAACCAACTGTGTAAGTTTTAGCTTTAGTAAGTGGATCTTCAGAATCAGTTACATTGATGTTTTTGCCAGCTTTTACAACAGTTTTAGCTGCAGCTGCGTTGTTAGATACTTCTTTCAACTGTTTAAGGTTAACTGCATGGTTATCCTCTGTACCAGCTTTCACGTTTGTGATTTGAGTATCGTTAGCATTGAAGCCGTTGCTTGTAACAAATGTGTTACCACCGATTGTCAAACCGTTGTTGTTAATAGTTGTAGCACCAGTTGTTACACTGTCCAAACCTTTAAGGTCTTTCGCAAGTTTAACATTCAATACGCCGTTGTTATTAACTATGCCAATGTTATTTTCTGAAAGTTTAGATGCGTCAGCTTGACCGCCAGAGATTTTCAATGTTTGACCAAGGTCTTTATGAATTGCAGTACCTGCATCGCCTTGGAAATTCAAGCCTTTTTCTACGATTTCAGTTTTTGTAGTATCAATTTTATTGTCTACTACTTTCAATTGATCTTCTGTAGCAGCTTGACCATTAGTAATAGCTTTAGGGTTCCAAGTTCTGTTAGTCAATTCGTTAACAGTACCTGTAGTACCATTAATAGTTACTTTACCGGAGTTGATAGTACCATTTGTGCCGTTGATAGTCACAGCATTATCGCCAACGCCAGCTTTCACGATACCTGTTGTACCGTTGATATTGATAGCTGTGTTACCTGCGCCTAATGTTACTTCATCTTTCAAGCCTACAGTATATGTTTTAGCTTTAGTTACATTGTCGATGCTTTCATCAACTTTAATGTTTTTACCTTCAGCTACCTTTGTATTTGCTGCAGATGCACTGTTGGATACTTCTTTCAATTGTGCCAAGTTTACTGCATCGCTGTCGATTGTACCACGAGCAACGTTAGTAATCTTGTTACCACCATTATCCAAGCCTGTTTTAGTAAGGGATACAGATGCATTGTTTGTAGCGCCGTTGCTGATAGTTACACCGTTGGAAGTAACTTTTGTATCACCTACAGTTACGCTGTTCAAACCTTTAAGGTCTTTAGCCAAACGAACTTTCAAGTCGTTAGAGCCATCGGATACAACACCGATATTGTCTTCAGCAGTCAATTTGGATGCTTCTGTGATGCCACCTTTAACGTTTACTTGTTCACCAAGTTTTTTATTGATTACGTTACCGGAGTCAGCACCGAATTTCATGCCTTTATTGATCAATTCTTCTTTAGTCTTGAACAATTGGCTACCATTAATAGCATCTGTAGATGTAGCTGTTACAGCACCGTCTTTTACATTTGTAATAGTAGTGCCATTAGCGCCTTCCAATGTTACCTTAGTTTTATCAACAACACCGTTATTGATGTCATATTTAACAGCACGATCTGTCAATTTATCTACAGAAGTCTTGGATGCAATGTTATTGATTGTAACTTGCTCTTTAACGCCTGCATGGTTTTTATCCTCTACAGTCAAGGATACTTCACCATTGTCGTTTACCTTGTAGGAACCATCAGCACTGGAGTTTCTTACAAGACGATAGTCAGTTGCACTGCTACCTTGTTGAGTAATTTGCTCGCTAACTTTTTTCAACTGATCTTCAGTCGCTGCACGACCGGATACGATAGATGTGGAATCCCAGTTCTTATTGTCCAAGTTAGTTACATAATTACCAGTTTCGCTTGCATGTTTCGTATTTTGAACAGTTTGAGCGCCCATTACAACGCCACTAGCAGTTACTCTACCTGCTGTACCATCAAGAACTACTTGATTGTTACCGCTACCCAATGTCACTTTGTTGTTCAAACGAAGATCATATTTAGCACCTTCAGTGCTTGTAGCAGGAGTAGTTGTCAATTTGAGGTTATCATCGGAAACAGTAACTTTAGAATGTTTACCTGCTTCGATTTTCACATCATGTAATTGGCTACCGTTTACAGCATCTGTAGAAGTAGAAGATACTTCACCAGCTTTCAAGTTAGTAATTGTTGTACCGCCTTGGCCTTCCAAAGTAACCTTGTTTTTATTAACAGTAGTACCGTTAAGATCATATTTAACAGCGCGTTCTGTCAATTTATCCAATTCAGTTTTGGATGCGATGTTGTTGATTGTTACTGTATTAGCAGGGCTGTTAGGATGAGCTTCATCTTTAACTTTTAAATCAACCTTGTTGTTTTCTACAGAGTAAGAACCGTCTGCAGAGTTTGCATTGTTGATCAAACGGTAATCTGTTTTAGCCGCATTAGTAGTCTTAATTTCATCAGACACTTTTTTCAACTGATCTTCAGTTGCTGCACGACCAGATGTAATGGTAGGGTTTTGAACATTCCATTCTTTATTGTCCAAACCAGTTACATAGTTTTTATTGTCGCTATGTTTACCTACGCGAACAGAACCTGCAGTTACGCTGTTCAAACCTGTTAGGTCTTTTGCCAACTTAACATTTAGATTGCCGTCTTTAGCTACAACACCGATGTTGTTGTCAGACAAAGCACCTGTAGCGCCACCAGTAACACCTAAAGTATCACCAAGTTGTTTATTGATTTTAACATTGTCATCGCCTCTGAAGCTCAAGCCTTTAGCGATTTTGTTAGTGTTATTTGTGATATTAGTAGTATTGATATCTTGTTGCTCTTTAGAAGCAAGGTTCGTCAACTTAACTTGTCTAGGGTTGGAACCATCAGCATCAGCAACAGTCAATGTCATGCTACCATCAGCAGCTACTTTATATTCGCCATTGCTACCTGCTGCAGGGTTTGCAATCAAACGGTAGTCAGTTTTGGAAAGACCATTAGAGATTTTAGAGATATCAACATCGAATGTTTGATTGTCATTACGTGTCAATGTCAATCTCTTACCGTCATTGGATACTGTACCGGATGTAACATACGTGTTTTTCAAACCTGTTACTTCAGCAGTCAAACCATTTGTACCGGTCATGTTAATCTTGCCATTACCGTTTGCTTCATACGTTGCAGAACCACGTTGCAAGTATTTATCGTATTTTGCAGCAATACGAGAAATATCACCGATATTAGCCGCATTTGTTAATGTATCACCGCCAGATTGTACATTGGTAATTTGATAACCACCAGCATTGATACCGGTTTTGCTCATAGATACGCTACCAGTTGTAACGGAGTTGAAGTTTGCATTATCAACTGTTGCAACTGTAACATTGTCTCCGGCGCCTTCTAATTTAATATTTTTACCAGCGTTAAAGTTCACTGTACGGTTTGGAGCTTTTACATCTTTAACCTTTTGGCCATTAACTTGAAGTTCCCAACCGGAGTTTGCGGATTTAATAGCTTCATGAACAGTGTTTTTACCTGTATCACCAATATTAGTCATGGTGATAGTACCGTTTTGGTCAACCTGAGCATTACCGCCCAAGATATTCTTAGTGCTGTTAGCTACATTACCTACTGCATTAGCAACGCCATATAATTGGCTACCGTTAATAGCATCTGTAGATTGTGCGCTTACACGACCAGCAGCAACATTAGTAATTGTACGTTTTGTAGAAGTATTACCTACGCTAACTGTGGAATCAGCACTACCACCTGCATAGTTGTATTTCAAACCGTTAATTGTTTCACTAGCAGTACTTACAGGAGCAGCTGTTGCAGAATTAGCACCTAAGGCAACGCCACGAACGTGATTTACTGTTGCTTTGCTACCGAGAGCTAAGCCTTCGTTTTCTTGTACACTTGCTTCGCTACCGATTGCTACCGCATCAGTTACTTCTTTTTGAGCTTTAAGTTTAGTGATTAATTCAGGATTATCTTTGTAAACGCTACGATCACGTACACGTTCTAATGTACCAGCTTGAGCGCTTACGCCCAATGCGATGGAACGGGAACCAGTTGCTTGTGCATCATCACCGATAGCCACAACATTTTTCTTGTCCCCATCTTGAGTGCTCAAAGCACTCGCTTCACGACCCATAGCAATAGAGCCGTAACCTTCGGAATGAGCATTGTTACCGATAGCTGTGGAACGTTCTCCTAATGCCCATGCCGCATTACCTGCAGCCACAGAGGATCCGCCCAATGCATATGTATCATTACCAAGAGCAACACCAGAACCACCATGAGCACGTGCAGAGTTACCTACAGCAACGGAGTTATTTACTTTATAAGTTGGGTCATTTTGAATGCCGGATTCAGCATTATTACCAATAGCGATGCCATCTTTCGCACGAGTTTGCGCATTGTTACCAAGAGCAACCGCATTATCACGATAATGTGCTGCACCGTTACCAATAGCTACACCTTGTATTCCCTGAGAAAGGGCATTACTGCCGATAGCTATGCCGTGAGTATAATTCTCGCCTTTATAATTTGTGCCTGCTACTACATTAGCACCTGTACCCATAGCTATGCTATCTACGGTATTTGATTTAGCACCTTGACCGATAGCAATAGAACGAGCTGCATTAGCTTGAGTATTAGTAGTTCCGTCATATGCTGTATACGGTGTACCTTTATCATCCTTCATTGGTGTTGGATTTGCAGAGCCAATAGCAATAGATTGATCACCTGTTGCTAATGCGGAGTGACCCATAGCCAAGCTCGCTTTACCTTGTGCAGATGCTGCCGTACCAATAGCTGCCGCATATTGTTCACCTGCATAGGCTTGACGCATCATCGCCAAAGAGTTAAAGCCTTTTGCCTTCGCAGCAGAGCCAACAGCAATAGCACCGATTTGTTCAGATTGAGCATAGTGGCCTAAACCGATACCCAACGCACGAGATTGGGAATAGTCACCGATAGAAATACCAGACACAGAACCATCATTAGCACGGGCATTCGCATTGTTACCGATTTGGATGCCAAACACCTTATTATTTGTATATAAATATCCTTGTCCTGGATTCCCCGGTGTTTTGTAATCATACATTTGAATATAAGGAGAATTTTGGCTAGGGTATAAATATGTAAACCCACCATCATTAGGACCTTCACCAGGAGCCAAAGAAAGGCCTCTGTTAGGCGCTGCATCAACACCCGAAATCAACCCACTACCGCAGGTTAAAACCATAGCCGCCAAGCCAACTTTTACCGAAGCTTTAGCGGAATTACTAACAAAGCTTTTGGAGCCACGAGTATGGCTTTTTGCGATTTCAGATACAACGACATATGCGCCTCGTACCTGACTCCAAATTACCCTATAAATACGATTCATTTAGTAGTACCTACCTTTCACACAGTTTTATAAGGGATTCTAAAACCAACACTAAAACACTAAAAATAATAAAATTTTCATCAAAAATTTAATTACTATACATATAAAATATCAGATTAGTTTATGAATGTAAATATATTTTTTTCATATTTCGCTCATTTATTTTCAGAACTTTAAACTTCTTTTAAAAATTGATTTTCTTACTCATTTAAATATATTTTCAATCATAAAAACCCTTACAACAATGGGCCAAACAACACTTATAATCTAAAGCTAATGATTTTATAGTAAATTAATCACATTTATAATTTTCGATTAAAATTATATGTTCTGTATTATACACTATTATGAAAAGTTTGTGAAGTCAAACACAAAAAAAGAACGAAAGTCCTTTCACAGTAGACTTTCGTTCTTTCATTTTATATACCATATAGGGTTAAAATCATCTAATTTTCATGGGTATTTTCTGGTACATCAGCTCGCTTTTTATCGCATGAACGTAAGATGAAACAGGTATGAATTACATGCCTAAACGACTCATAATAAGAGCCAATTGTCGCTTAGTTTCTTCGTTATCTTTCTGTAGACGAAGATTATCTTCTTTTAATGCCGCATAGTCTGCAGTTAATTTTTCATCCTGCGCTTTCATGCGTGCATTTTCAGCTTTCAAAGCGGTCATTTCATCCTGCATTACGTACATAGAACTGATAGGACCGCCCTTGTAGCGTTCAGGAATAGCCTTCTTCTCATCAGAAGAACCGAATTTACGAGTTACACCAGCATTCACCATATTATGACGACTACCAACAGATACGCCTGCATGGAACATAGTGTCTTCCGATGTGTAGTGAGCAACACCTAAAGCTGCTGCAGTTTCGCCTCTGTAATTACCAATACCAGCCATCACTTGAGTTGGTTCTAACGGATCATATTGAATCGGTTTCAACGCAGACATAGCCGCCGCATGAGCACCTACACGTTGCGTTTCGCCCGCCACGGAATTAATAGCATTGGCCATGCCCTCTGTAACTCCTTTCAATTGATTTACGTTAACCGCATCCGTGCCGTTTACACCAGGACCTACATTGCTAATTGTTTTACCACCGTTATTCAATCCATCTTTAGTAAGGCTTACAATGTTACCGCTAGCAGGAGTAATGGTTATGCCACTGCCGTTCACAACCGTAGAGTTACCTGCGGCATCCTTAGTCGTTACTGACGTAAGACCTTTCAAATCTTTCGCCATACGAACTTTAAGATTAGTGCCGTCAGATACAACACCTACATTATCTTCTGTAGTCAACTTGCTAGCATCAGTAATACCACCGATTACATTTACCTGTTCGTTAAGCTTTTTGTTAATCACATTACCGAAATCACCACCGTATTTCATACCATCGTCTTTGGTTGCCACTTGATGTGTCTTGCCCTGTTCATCTTGGTACTTAATACGAGTAATAGCATTACCGCCTAGATCAGAATCGCCCTTATCAGCAATCATATCTGCATTGCGACCATCTTTGCCAGTTAAACCGATATGACCAACGCCGTCCTTGCCAGACATAGATACAGCATCTTTACCGTCTTTACCTGTAATAGCTACTTTACCATCTGTACCATTCGCAGCGTCTGGACCTGTAATGGAAACGCCATCTTGACCGTTTTTGCCAACTTTCACCTTATCAGTATTAACCGTATCGGCAGTGACCGTTTTGGTAGTAACGCTATCGGTCTTAAGATTCTTAGCCATTTTAATAGTAACATTACCATTTTCGGCTACTGTTTTGATATTTTCACCGGAATAATCACTATCAGCCCCTTGACCTTCACCTTTGATAGTAACCTTTTGACCTAAATCACGGTGGAAATTGCCTGTATTACCGGCAAAATCCATACCTTTCTTCGTAATGTCATCACCTAAGTTATTAATCTTATTATCCAAGGATTTGTGAGATTTTTGCAATTGATCTTCTGTAGCAGCACGACCGCTTGTGATATTGTTAGGATCCCAATCTTTGTTTTCCAAACCTGTCACATGACCGTCCTTGCCATCAACAGATACTTTACCTGCTGCAATCTTACCATCTTTACCATCAATAGTTACCTTGTCGCCAGCCTTAATTGTACCGTTTGTACCGTCAATCGCCACATTACCGGCCTTGATTGTACCCTTATCACCATCGATTTCAACTTTATCACCGGCTTTAATAGTGCCTTTGTTGCCATCGATGGTAACCTTGTCACCGGCTTTGATAGTGCCTGTTGTACCATCCATCGCAATTTGTTTCGTAGGATCAGTCCCCATCGTTACTTGGTCTTTAAGACCCACTTTGTAATTTGTAGAACCGTCCGCATTAGTGGTCTTATCTACTTGGACATTATTACCTGCCGTTACTGTTGTAGTAGCTGCTGCTGCGGCTTTATCCAATTGGGATTTATTAACCGCATCCTTAGGATTTGTACCGTCAGCTACGTTTGTAATCTTATTGCCGGCTGCATCAATACCATCTTTCGTCATAGATGGACCATTGGTAATCTTCACGCCGTCCTTTGTAATAGCAGTCAACGGGTTGCCATCCTTATCTTGAACGGTCATGCCTTCACCATTAACAACGGTTTTACCGTTTGCACCATTATTGCCATTGTTGAAAGTTATGGAATCTAGACCTTTCAGATTTTTTGCTAAACGAACATTAAGGATATTATTTTTGCTAATAACACCGATATTGTTTTCAGTCAACTCAGATTCATTGGTGACACCACCCTTAATGTCCAATTGTTCATTAAGTTTCTTCTTGATGGTAGTACCGGAGTCGCCACCATATGCCATGCCATCATCTTTGGTTGCCACTTGATGGGTTGTGCCATTTTCATCTTGGTATTTAATGCGCGTGATTTCATTTCCATTAACATCAGCAGCGCCTTTATCAGCGATAATATCCGCACTGCGACCATCTTTACCAGTTAAACCGATGTGACCTACACCGTCTTTACCCGACATAGACACAGCATCCTTGCCGTTTTTATCCGTAACAGCTACTTTACCGTTGGTGCCATTCGCCGCATCCGGACCTGTAAGAGATACGCCGTCCTTACCGTCTTTGCCGACTTTCACAGATTCAGCCTTAAGGTTTTTGTTCATTTTTACATCAATTGTTGTATTACCTGTTGCAGCATCTTGTTTGATGAAAGTCTTAATATTATCACCACTATAGTCGGCATCAGCAGCTTTGCCTTCACCTTGAACAGTGATAGTAGAGCCTAATTTATTAGTTTGTACACCGCCTACATTGGCATTGAATTTAAGGCCTGTATCAGTTTGACCTGCCAAGGCTTGTTTCAATTGGTCCTCTGTTGCAGCACGGCCGGATACGACATTACCTGCATTCCAAGTCTTATTATCAAGACCTGTTATGTAGTTGCCCGTATTACCAGGGGTTGCACCATCGGATTGTTTACCCATGGTTACAGTGCCAGCTTTCACAGTTTCCGTAGCCGTAACAGATGTAACGTTAAGATCTTTCTTCAACTTAAGACCGATTTTCGTATCTTCACCGGTTTGCGTGATTTCTGTCGTAATATTGTCGTCGCCGTTTACTGTTACCTTAGAGCCTAGCTTGTTCGTTTTTTCATCGTTATTATCAGCATTAAAACGAAGGCCTTTATTGGTCAGTTCAGTCTTAGCGTCATTAATATTATTGTTGAGTTCAGTTTTGGTATCACTGATATTTTTATTCAACTCGGTCTTAGTATCGCTAATATTTTTATTTAATTCAGATTTAGCGTCATGCAATTGACCGCCGTTAACCGCATCTTTAGAATTAGCAGCAATATTACCATCAGCAACATTGGTAATCTTTTGGTCGTTTGCATTGATGCCATTTGGAGATACATAAGTCTTATTGCCTACTGTTAAACCACCACTATTAATGGTTGTACCACCAGCTGTTACGCTGTCTAAACCAGTCAATGTTTTAGCTAACTTCACATTTAGTGTGCCTGTGCCATCAGATACAACGCCAATATTATTATCCGTTAAATCTGTAGCCGTAGCTCCGCCTTTAATGACAACAGTACCACCCAACTTTTTATTAATCGTCGTACCGGAATCACCATCAAAGTTCAAGCCTTTATCCACTTCGGATTTTGACGCCACATCCTTAATCGTTACGGTTTTTGTTTGAGCCGGATGGTTCTTATCCTGTACGGTCAATGCTACGTCACCGTTAGCATCTACAGTGTAGTCACCATTGGAGCCTGTCGCAGGATTAGCAACAAGACTGAAGTCCGTTGCACTAGCGCCTTGTTTCTTAACTTCGTCACTAACTGTTTTCAACTGGTCTTCCGTTGCTGCACGGCCAGATGCAATTGTAGGGTTATCAATACTCCAATCCTTATTATCAAGACCAGTTACATAGTTGCCCATATTAGCAGGAGTTGCACCATCGGATTGTTTACCCATCGTTACAGTGCCAGCTTTCACAGTTTCCGCTGCAGTAACAGATGTAACATTAAGATTTTTCTTCAATTTAAGGCCGATCTTCGTATCGTCACCGGTTTGCGTGATTTCCGTC
>OGSQ01000427.1_pt1 | contig 16357 bp, 12 predicted proteins | sample 1573921 | NCBI WGS metagenome assembly OGSQ01 (sample SAMN03295832, study PRJEB24534) | human gut metagenome | isolation source: fecal sample 7 from infant 4 | host: Homo sapiens | place: USA: Pittsburgh, PA | collected 2014-07 | reverse complement strand
TAATAATACTACCTGTATTATTTCATAAATACATTATTATTTATTTTGAAAAAAATGCTATAATAAATAAAATGCAAAGCATTTTGCTAATTAATAATTAAAAATTAAAAATGAAGAATTATGGATGTTTTGAACAGCAAAACTAAAAAATAATTAGTTCAAAGCACTTTTTACTTAAAATCCCTAAGGATTTTCCCCTTAATTTTTCATTATTTTGCTTCACAAAATTACATATGTATTTTAAGAAAAGGACTGATATTATTTGTTAAAACTTATTTATTTTATGAAAGATTACAAAAAAGAATCAATACTCGGCCCAATATTTAAATTAATTGAAGCTATATTAGAGTTATTTATTCCTATAGTAATGGCAAAAATTATTGATATTGGTGTCTATAATAAAGATATTAATTATGTATTTAAAATGGGTGGTGTACTTATACTTTTAGGTGCTATAGGACTATTATTTGCCCTTGTTTGCCAATACTATGCTTCTATTGCTTCTCAGGGAGCTGGAACTTCTATTAGAAGCAAATTATATAAACATATAAATGGACTCTCTTATAGTGAAATAGATAAAATAGGTACTCCAACTCTTATTACAAGGCTGGTAAATGATATTAATCAAATCCAAACTGGTATAGCCATGTTAATAAGGCTTGGTACAAGAAGTCCCTTTATAATTATTGGTTCAATTATTATGGCATTATTAATAGATTTAAAACTATCTATAATATTTTTAATAGCTACTCCACTTATTGCTTTAGTTATTTACTTAGTAATGAGTAAATCTCTTCCTTTATATAAGGTGATACAAGAAAAATTAGATAATTTATCTTTAATAACAAGAGAAAATCTTGAAGGAGCTAGAGTGATTAAAGCTTTTTCAAAAGAAGAATCAGAGAAATCAAGATTTGAAAAATCAGCTACTGACTTAGCTAATACCTCTATTAATGTAGGTAAAATATCTGCTATACTTAATCCTATTACTTATATGATTATGAATTTAGCAATAATAGCTATCTTATGGTTTGGTGGAATTAATGTAAATATCGGTTCATTAACTCAAGGTGAGGTTATTGCCTTTATTAATTATATAACTCAGATCTTATTATCATTAATAGTTTTTTCTCAACTTATTGTAATTTTAACTAAGGGCGCAACATCTGCTAATAGAGTTTTAGAAATATTAAATATTAATACTTCTATTATGGATAATAAACAAACTTTACCTAATAAAGTGAAAAATAATGATTTCCTAATTGAATTTAATAATGTTTCATTTTCTTATGAAGAATCAAATGAATACTCCTTAAAAGATATTAATTTTAAAATTAATAAAAATGAAACTATAGGCATAATTGGGGGAACTGGTTCTGGTAAATCAACATTAATAAACCTAATACCTAGATTTTATGATGTATCAAAAGGTGAGATATTAGTTAAAGGTATTAATGTTAAAGATTATAATCTAAATAGTCTAAGAAAACTTATTGGTATAGTTCCTCAAAAAGCAGTTTTATTTAAAGGAAGTATTTTAGATAATTTAAAATGGGGAAATGAAGATGCAACTATTAATGAAATAGAAGATGCATTAAATATATCTCAGTCTTCTTCATTTATTAACTCCTTACATGATAAATATAATGCTAAAGTTATGCAAGGTGGTAAAAACTTTTCTGGTGGTCAAAAACAAAGACTTACTATTGCAAGAGCTTTAGTAAGAAATCCTGAAATACTTATTTTAGACGATAGTTCTAGTGCTTTAGACTTTGCAACAGATGCAGCATTAAGAAAAAATTTAAAAGAGAATACTAAAGATATGACAGTACTTATAGTATCACAAAGGGCAAGTAGTATAATGAATTCAGATAAAATAATAGTCTTAGATAATGGTGAAATAGCTGGAATTGGAACTCATGATTATCTTCTTGAAAATTGCGAAGTTTATAGTGAAATATATTCTTCTCAATTAAATAATTAGGAGGTGACATTTTGAATACTGCAATACTTAAAAGAATTTTAAAATATACTAAGCCTTATAGTAAATATATAGTTTTATCCTTTATTACAGCAATCATTAATATAACTTTAACTTTATTAACACCTATAATTATAGGAAGAGGTGTAGATTTTATTATAGGACCTAATAATGTTAACTTTAATAAACTTATTAATATATTAATTTTACTTTTATTAACCATAATTTTCTCTTCAATTTTTCAACTTATTATGACTAGATTCAATAATATAGTAAGTTATAAGACTATTAAAGATTTAAGAAGAGATGTATTTAACAAACTAAATGAATTGCCACTTAAATATATAGATAGTAATTCTCATGGATATATTATAAACGGAGTCATTAATGATATAGAAATTATTTCAGATGGATTATTACAAGGCTTTTCTCAGCTTTTCACAGGAATAATAACTATAGTTGGAACATTAATTTTTATGTTAACTATAAATTATAAAATAGCCATACTAGTAGTTATAATAACTCCACTTTCATTATTTACTGCTTCCACTATAGCTAAAGCTTGTAATTCTATGTTTAGAAAGCAATCTGAGGTTCGTGGAGAATTAACTGGTTATGTAGAAGAAATGATAGGTAATCAAAAAGTTGTAAAGGCTTTTTCTTATGAAGATAGAGCTGAAGAAAATTTTGAGGAAATAAATAAGAAGCTTTATACATATGGTCAAAAAGCTCAATTTTACTCAGCAGTTACAAATCCTCTTACTAGATTTGTAAATGGAATTGTATATGCAGCAGTTGGTATAGTTGGTGCAATAACTGCTATTAATGGTAACCTTTCTATAGGTAACCTTTCAGCCTTTTTAAGTTATGCTAACCAATATACTAAGCCTTTTAATGAAATTTCAGGGGTTATTACTGAATTACAAGCAGCCTTTACCTCTGCTAGTAGAGTCTTTAAAATTTTAGATGAAAAACCTGAAGTTCCTGATAAAGCTAATGCTATTGATTTGGAAACTGCCGAAGGTAATGTTGATATAAATAATCTATACTTTTCTTATGATGAAAATAAGCCTTTTATTGAAGATTTTAATTTAAAGGTAAACCCAGGTGAAAGAATAGCAATAGTAGGTCCTACTGGCTGCGGAAAAACAACTTTAATAAATTTACTTATGAGATTTTATAATATAGATTCAGGTGAAATTAAAATAGATAGTATTAATATAGAAGAAATAACTAGAAAAAGTACTAGAGGACTTTATGGAATGGTCCTTCAAGATACATGGTTATTTTCTGGATCAGTTAGAGATAATATATCATACGGAAAAGAAGATGCTACCTTAGAAGAAGTAATTGAAGCTGCAAAACTTTCCCATGCTCATAAGTTTATAATGAAATTACCAAAAGGATATGACACTATTCTTTCAGAAGATAGTTCCTTATCTCAAGGACAAAAGCAATTACTATGTATTGCTAGAGTTATGTTATCAAAGCCACCAATGCTTATTTTAGATGAGGCCACAAGCAGTATAGATACTCGTACAGAAATCTATATTCAAAGAGCTTTTAATAAATTAATGGAAGGTAGGACTTCCTTTATAGTTGCACATAGACTTTCAACTATTAAAGAAGCTGATTTAATCCTAGTAATGAAGGATGGAAAGATAATAGAAAAAGGTAATCATAAGGACTTATTAAAACAAAATGGTTTTTATTCAAATTTATATAATAGTCAATTTGCTAAGATATAAAGGTTACCTAAGGAAATCCAATTAAAATTGATAATGAAAAATGGATGCTTAGAGAAATAATCTTTTCCAAATTATAAAAAATAAGCTTCTGAAAAACTCTCTTTAGATTTTTTCAGAAGCTTTAAATTTTCTAATAACTTTTTAGAATATACTCTTACCTTTATTAAGACTATAATTCTAATTTAAATGTGATAATATCTTCAATTATATCATAGGATAACTTCCAGTTGTTTTCCTTAGCTATTTCACTACATAGATATAATCCTAATCCTGAACTACTTATTTCTTTACTTATATTATTTATATTATTATGTTTAATAAATGGCTCTAATAATCTATTTTTTATGTCTTCAGGTATTTTATTTATCTTATTTTTAATAGTAAGATTTATAGTTCCATCTTCTTTAAATAATTTAACTTCAATTTCCTTTGAACAAGAGTATTTAATGCTATTATCTAGTAAATTAGCAAAAACCAGCTCAAAGTCTTCAAGTACACCTAAGTATTCAAGCTCTTGAATTTCATTAATTATTTTTAGATTTCTCTTTTTAATTCTTACTTCAAAATCTTCTTCTATTTGCATTATTAAATCTTTTAAAGAAAACATTGTTTTTACCTTATTTCTATTTATACCTCCTCTAGAAGTTTCTAAAATATTTTCTACTAAAGTTTTCATCTTTTCACATTCTAGTACTATCCTACTACTAGCTCTATTTATAAATTCTTCATCCATTTCTTTAATATCATTATCTCTTAATATCTGCGAATAAAGAGAAATAGATGTAACTGGAGTCTTAAGCTCATGAGTGGCATTATTAAAGAATTCTCTTAAGGATTTATCTTGATTTATTAATTGATTTTTCATTAAATTATAAGTCTTAGCTAAATCTGAGATTTCATCTTCACTAGATACTTCAATATCTTCAGTATAGTTTCCGAGCTTAAAATTCTTCATAGATTCATTTAATTTATTTAGAGGCATTATAGATTTTTTTATTATGGATGCAATAGTTAATATTAAAGTTATTACTACAAGGACTTGTCCTAAAATAATAATTATTATTGTTTTTATCATTTCATAGAACTTATTTGTATAATCTTTCTGTATTATTAAATTACTAATAAAATTCTCATCTAAATATACTGGATAATTGTAGGTTATAAAATAAGATTTATTTAAATTCTTAAACTTAATTAATGATTTAATATTATCACTTTCTAATATAATGCAATTAATTTCTTCACTATTAATTGCTTTCCCCACAGATTGATTAATCTTTCCTTCCTCATTTGCAAAGCTAACATATCCTTGAACAACATCATTTATAGGTGATAAACTTTTCCAAAGAGGCTCTTCTGCTACTTCCTTTTGACTAATTATATTAATAGAAGTTATTTTTATATTCTCTACATCTTCAATAATACTATCTTTAAAGGAATTATTAAAAAATATTGATATAAAAATAGTAAATAATATATTAATTGATATAACAGAAACTACTGTCCCTATTAATAATTTACCTTTTAAGGTTTTATTCAAAGCCTCACCTCATTACGTATCCAATACCAAATACTGTTTCAATAACTGAATTATCCTTATCTTCATTAAGCTTTTCTCTAAGCCTTCTTATATGGACATCAACAGTCCTAGTATCACCTTCATAATCATATCCCCATATCTTTTCTAATAAATCATCCCTAGAAAAGACTGTTCCCCTGTTACTATTTAAGAAATTTAATAAGTCAAATTCTTTTCTTCTTAAAGCAACTTCATTTCCTTCTTTAATTACCCTTCTATCTCTTGGATAAATTTTAATTATTTCTTCCTTCTCCTCTGTAAAATCTTTATCTAATCCCTTCTCTATTCTTCTAAATACAGCCTTTATTCTAGCTAATACTTCTTTAATTTCAAAGGGCTTAACTATATAATCATCGGCTCCAAGCTCTAGCCCTAAGATCTTATCTATAATTTCTCCTCTAGCAGTTAGCATTATAATGTAAGCCTTATTATGAATTTCTTTGCATATATCAAATCCATCCATATCAGGAAGCATTAAATCTAATAATACTAAATCCGGCTTAAATTCATTAAATCTTTCTAAAGCATTTTTACCATTATAAACACTTCTAACATCATAGCCTTCTTTTCTAAGAGCAAAGGTTACTGCATCGTTTATTGAGTATTCATCTTCTACCACTAGTATTTTTTTCTTTTCCATAAAATAAATAATTACCTTTCTTGTATTTCTAATATAGAGTATTTTATATCTTCTTTTATTATAGGCTTTTCTGGATTCTTTTTACTTTCTTCTGAAATTTTAATCTTAGTTAAAAAGATTTTATTACCTTCTTTATTAGCAAGTGGATATGAAAATCTATAACCATCATTATTATTTAATTTGTATATTAAATTAATATTTCCATTCTCAGTAACCTCCCCTAAATACTCCTCATCTTTATAAGATATAAAATAAAACTTAGTATTTTTTAATTGACCTGCTATTATTTTTTCTTTATCAAAATAAATAACTTCCTCAGTTTCAATATCATAAATAGCATTATAATAATCCATATTTTCTTTAGAGTCACTATTTTTAATTTTAAGTAACAATTTATTATTAGATAAATTGCTTATTAAAAAAGGCTCTCTATCATATAAGTTTACTTTATCAGTTTTTATTGTTTTATAATCCTCAAAAGTTATATTATTTTCATCAAACTTAAGTTTATACATTTTACCTATTTCATCTATAGCTATAATTGAATCTAAACTATCATCATAGTAAAAGTTCCTTACTTTTTTCTCATTATTATTTATATAATACTTTTCATTCTTTAAATCTATTATAATAAAATCCCTAGCCTCATTAATTTCATCTTCATCCATAGATAAATATTGAATAATGTGGTAATTATCACTAATTTCACCACTGGATCTAGCAAATTTTATCAAATTATTCTGTATTTTATTTTTGCTTTCTCCAAAGTCTTTAAGTTCAAAAATAGTTTTATTAACTAAATTAATGTAATAATTCTTTATTTCACCTGAGTTACTTGCATCTTGAGCAATTATTCCAGAATCCTGATATCCACCATTACCTTTTATAAAATCAACTTCTTCATTAGTAAGCATTCCTTCTTCCATATTTTTAATAGAATCCGTACTATCCAAATAATATATCATTGTATAATCCTTAATATTTCCACTTCCATCCTTCATCTTAGTTCCATAAAGTATATCACCATCAAAGAAACTAGGTATAAAGACTTTATCCTTATCAGTATTTTCTATATTCCTTTCTGTAATTGTGTATTTCTCTGAAATATTATCCTTTGTGTTTTCATCTAAAATCTTTGTTTCACTACAACCGATTAAAATTGTAGATATTAATAATCCTCCAATTAATGAAATATGTTTTTTCACTGAAAAACCTCCCCTTATACTTTTAATTATATAATAAATGGAAGTTTTTAAAAACTATTGTAAGTTGTTACATAATTATTAACTACTATTCTAATTTTGAAATAAAGTTGATAATTAAATTTTCCAGTGGTATCATTTACTAGGAAAATCTTTAAGACTAGTTGGTAAGGAGGGGATGTAACTTGACTAAAGATATGACTACGGGAAGTCCCGTTAAATTAATTATTACCTTTTCTATTCCTTTACTTATAGGAAATGTCTTTCAACAATTTTATAGTATGGCTGATACTGTCATAGTTGGAAGGATTCTTGGCGTTGATGCATTAGCTGCAGTTGGTTCTACTGGTGCTATGGCTTTTTTAGTTAATGGCTTTGTTATTGGTGTTACTAGTGGATTTGCAGTTTTAGTCTCTCAAAGATTTGGTGCAAATGATGAAGAAGGTGTAAAGAAGTCCTTTGCAAGCTCATTAATTCTATCTGCTATTATGACTATTTTAGTTACTTCAGTTAGTATGTTGTCTGCTAGACCTTTATTAGAACTTATGAACACTCCTGATAATATTATGGGTGACGCCTTATCTTACATAATTGTAATTTATGCTGGAAATATAGCAATTATTTTTTACAATATGCTATCTAGTATTTTAAGAGCCCTTGGTGATAGTAAAACACCATTATACTTCTTAATCATTTCCTCAGTATTAAATATCATTTTAGATATTGTATTTATACTTAACTTTAATATGGGTGTTGCTGGTGCAGCTTATGCTACTATTTTTTCTCAATCAGTTTCAGCAATTCTTTGTGCTTTCTATATAGTAAAGAAATTTCCTATATTAAGTCTTAAGAAAAAGCACTGGAAAGTCAATAAAAATTATATGGTCAAGCAATTAAGAATAGGGATACCTATGGCCCTTCAGTTTTCAATTACTGCTGCAGGTGCTATGGTCCTTCAAGGAGCTTTAAACAACTTTGGATCAAAGATTATAGCTTCTTATACAGCTGCTTCTAAAGTTCAGCAATTAGTAATGCAACCTGCCGTTACCTTTGGTGTTACAATGGCCACCTATTCTGGACAAAACTTAGGAGCTGGAAGAATAGATCGTATAAAGGAAGGTGTTAAAAAATGTACTACTATTAGTATTATAGTTAGTATTGTATCAACTATTATAGTATTTTTATTCGGTGGAGCTTTTACAAAACTATTTATGAGTGGTAATGATTTAGAAGTTATTGCTTACTCAAAACATTATTTAAATACTGTTTCTATATTTTACATACCACTTGGACTAATATTTATTTATAGAAATACTCTTCAAGGTATTGGAGAAAGCTTTGTGCCAATGATGGCAGGTGTAGCTGAAATGATTGCTAGAACTGTTGCTGCTTTTACATTGCCTTTAATAATAGGATTTACAGGTATTGCCCTAGCAGACCCAGCTGCTTGGATAGCTGCTTGTGTACCTCTTATGATAACTTATTACAAAAGAATTGATATTATTATGAAACAAAAAGGAGCCGTATAACTACGGCTCCTTTAAATATCTAGAATTATATATGTAACTACTTTTCTAGTATTATTCCATACATATTTATACCAAGGTTTATTTCTTCTACCTTAGCAAATCCAGCTTCTTTACTTAAACTAATTAAATCCTTACTATCTATTCTACGTGAAAGTGGTGGTCCAAAAGGAGTCTCCCTATTATGAAACTCAACAATAAATGCTCTTCCATCTTTCTTAATTACTCTTTTAATTTCTTTAATCATTTCTTTTTGATTATTTACTTCATGTAAAACTGTTACCATAATTGCTAAGTCTGCTTTTTCAGATTCTAATGGTAAAGTATCTCCAGCAACCTTGGTTGGAATTAAATTTGAAAGTGATAATTCTTTCTTTTTCTCTTCTAAGTATTCTAACATATCATCTGATATATCTAATGCATAAATGCTATTGCTACTAATTTTTGCAGCTATATTTGAAAATAGGCCTGTCCCAGCTCCAATATCACACAGGATCATACCATCTTTAAACCCTAACTTTTCTAATGTTTCTTTTGGGCTAAGTTCATTTATTCTATCTTCACTTTCTAATTTTGATTTCATTTTTTCAACAAATATATTCATTTATTAACTTCCTTTCCTATAAATTACTCTTACTCTTATTATACTTATATTTTTATATTAGTCTATTTAAATATACAAATTTATAAATATTGCAATTTAAAAGCTTTTATTGAATTACATTCCATTAATAATAATTATTGACTCCATCTGAGAATTATTGTAAAATTAATACAAATTAATATTACGTGCTAGGGGTGCCTTATGGCTGAGAGATGATAATCATTAACCCTCTTTACCTGATCTGGATAATACCAGCGTAGGAAAGTCACTTGTATGTTATTAGCGATATTTATATTGGCTATAATGTACCTCCTAGCAAACTTTAGGAGGTATTTTTTTATGACTAATATTTTTAATACTATAAAAGAAGGATTTATAGAAATATTCAAAAACCCTTTATCTATTGCTGCATTACTTGGACTAATGATAGTAATTTTAGCCTTAATTAGCTTCAAGAAAATAAAGCTTGACTCTAAAACTATGGCAAGAATTGGACTAGCTTTAGCCTTAGCTACTATTCTTGATTTTGTTAAGATAATAAACTTACCTAATGGTATAGGTAGTATTAACTTAGGAAGTGTAGTTCCTATAATAGTTATTGCTTTATTTTATGGTGCTGAAATTGGAATGCTTACTGGATTATTATTTGGTCTAATAAACCTTATTATTAGTCCTTATATTGTTCATCCCCTTCAAGTGCTATTTGATTACCCACTTCCATATATGGCTCTTGGATTTGCTGGATATTTTAAGAACAGAAAGCTAATTGGTGCTTCTATTGGAATGTTCTTTAAGTTTATTTTCCACTTTATTTCTGGATTTTTATTCTTTGGACAGTTTGCTCCAGATGGTTGGTCACCTGCTCTTTACTCATTAGTAGCTAATGCTTCTTATGTAGGCAGTAATTTAATAATAGTTATTGTACTTATTCTAATACTGCCTATTGATACAGTATTTAAAAAGGTCTTTGCTGTTTCACAATAGTTTTATATTATTACCACTATATTGTTAAATTTGAGCTGCCGAAAAGACAGCTCAATTAACAATAAAAAATCAATATAGAATATGCCTTTAATCTAGGTAAATTATTACCTCTTACAGTTTCTATTACTTCTAGTCCTGCTACTTTATGATTTCCTATTATATAAAACCTACCTTCCATAGGAGGTTCAATAAACTTATTAATATCATAATTATCTATAGATGTAGCATTAAATATAATATAAAAATTATTTGCATTTCTATTATTAATTTTAATCTTACTTATTTTGTATTTTAATACTCCTACTCTTTCATCACTATTTAAAAAGCTAATCTCTACATTATTTAACTCTTTAGTATTTTCCCTTCTAATTTCTGATATTCCTTTTCTAATTGAAATTAATCCTTTTATATAATTAAATACTTCTCTAAATCTAACTTTATCTCTCCATTTTATCTCATTTATTTCATCTGAACTCTTATAACTATTGCTATCACCTTTTTTAGTCCTTAGTATTTCGGCTCCTCCATGAATAAAGGGAATTCCTTTAGAAAATAAAATTATTGCTAATGCAAGAATATTCCTTCTAACATTTAAATTGTCAAAAACATTATTTTCTTCTATATTTCTATATTGATAATCTTCTATATTTGAATTAAGGCTCTTTTCTATTTGATCCCACAATGTAAAATTATCATGTGAATCTACATAATTTATACTTTCTGTAGACTTACTAGCAAAGGAATAAACTGATCCCTTTATTCCTTCTATAATACTCCAAGCTATTCTTGGATTGTGTGCATTTCCACTTACAAATCCAATTGAAGGATAATTATTTCCTCTTATATAATCTCTAAAACTATCATTAAATATGGAAAACCCTTCATTTCTTTGATCTCCTTTTTTTACTCCATTATTTAAATTAGTATATCCTCCAGCCCAAGGTTCACCGTAAATTATTATATTTTCATTTAAGGAATTAGTATATCTTACAACTTCCTTTATTGTATCTATATCTATTAATCCCATTAAATCAAATCTAAATCCGTCCATATTATAATTTTCAGTCCAAAATTTTACTGAGTCTAAAATTAATTTCCTTACAATTGGCTTTTCTGATGCTAGCTCATTCCCACATCCTGAGCCATTAGTTAATTTCCCTTTATTGTCACTTCTAAAATAATAACCTGGTACAATATTATCTAAGTTTTTAGTGTCATGCATATGGTTATATACTACATCCATTATAAGCCTAATATTATTTTTATGGAGTGATTTAATCATATATCTAAGCTCTATAATTCTATTTGTAGGATTATATGGATTAGTTGAATAACTTCCCTCAGGTACATTATAATTTCTTGGATCATATCCCCAATTTCTATTAAATTCATCATTTCTACTTTCTTCATCTACAGATGCAAAATCAAATATAGGCAGTATATGTAGATGAGTTACTCCAAGTTCTTTTATATGATCTATACCCGTCTTTACTGAAAGTTTATTTTCTTTGTAAAAAGTTCCCTCTTCTACTAAACCTAAATACTTTCCTTTAACTTCATTTGTTACCCCTGATTCCTTACTTATAGTAAAGTCTCTTAAATGCATTTCATAAATTATTATATCTTCTATGCTTTCTAATTTAGGCCTTTTATAGTTATCCCATCCATAGGGCTTTGTTTCACATGAGTTTATATCAATTAAATATCCCTTATCACCATTTATAGAAACAGCAGTTGCATATGGGTCTACTGCATAAGTAACTTTTATATATTCCTCACCTTTTAAATTTAAATCTTTAAAATAAAGTCTATATAAATAATATTTCTTATAAGAATAACTTTTATTTATATTAATAGAATAACTACCATATACCTCTTCCCTATTCATATTAACTATCATAAAGGCTTCCTTATCATACCAATTATGATATAAGCAAAGCTCAACTTTAAATGCTGTAGGAGCCCATATCCTTAAATTTATTACTTCTTCTAATAAACTAATACCAAGCTTTAATTTAGATGTATTATATTTATTTAGAATATTCCTAAGTAAGACTTTAGCTCTGCTATAATATTTATCTGCTCTAATTTCTAATAAATCATAGGAAGATAACTTAAAATCTAAGTTATAGAATCTAACTTCTTTATCTTTTTTATTTATTAAACAGTTTATATTCTTAATCTCTTTATTGTTTTTATATAAACTAAATTTAATATCATCTAGTGGCTCTTTAGATAAATAGGCTCTTATTTCATTGTTACTATCCATAATTGCTTTTTCTATTCTTGGATTAATATGTGGAATAACTTCACTTAAATTATCTATAAGCTTATCTTCTCCGTAAATTATATAATAGCTTTTAGCTTTATTAGGTACTATAAAGGTAGGTGTTTGTTCTACCCAATTGTTTTCTATACCATTATAAAAATTCCTTAGCCTAGCAATAACATTTTCTTCTTTAACTTCTGAATAATAACTTATGTCGCCTTTGTTTTTTAGTTCCAAGCTGTATGAAAGTTTATTTTGAGAAAAGACCCAAAAATCCCATAAATAATTATCTCCAAAATATTTATTATCACTTTTAATAAAATGTATTAATGGATTCTTTACTTCTTTATTTATTACAGGGAACTCTCTCTCCTTTCTTGCACCAGTCTTTAATTCAGCACATAAAACTTTTAAGGTCTTAATATCTTTAATCTTATTACTAACCTTTAATATATTTCCTTCTAAAGATATCTCTTTACCTTTATAATTTATATCCCAAACCACATCTACTAATTCTAAAATATCAAATTCCTTTTTTCTCACTGCAATTAACTCAATATACTGTTCTAAATATATTTCATTTGTGCTTGCTCTTATTTCCAAATTACTATATTCTAATTCTTTCATATAAAAACCATCCAAAAGTTTATCATTATATTATATGTTTAAATTTTATTATTGACCCTTTTATAAAATCCTAACCTATATAGTAATATTTTATTGATTTATTGATTTTGATGTGATATCATTTATTTTATTAGGGAATGAAGTACTCCCTTGACTTTTGTCTAAACCGCTTATTAAGCTAATGACTTCTGCATTTTGCAGAATCATTAGCTTTTTTTAATACAAATTTTAGGAGGTAATTATGTTAACCAGTATTGCACTTATTATTTTAATGGGACTATCCCTAGCCTTTATTTTTGATAAATTAAAGCTTCCAAGACTAATTGGTATGATTTTAACTGGAATAATTCTAGGTCCCTATATGTTAAATGTTTTAGATCCTACAATATTAAATATTTCTTCAGAACTAAGGCAAATAGCTCTAGTAATAATTCTAACTAGAGCTGGTTTAGCCTTAGATATAAAAGATTTAAAAAAAGTTGGTCGCCCAGCAATTTTAATGTGCTTTGTTCCAGCTGTTTTTGAAATCCTTGGGTTTATTATCTTAGGCCCAAAATTATTAAATTTAAGCTTTTTAGATTCAGCAATTTTAGGAACAGTTATAGCTGCTGTATCTCCAGCAATTATAGTTCCGAGAATGATAAAACTTATGGATAAAGGTTATGGAACAAAAAAGTCTATTCCCCAATTAATATTAGCTGGTGCATCTGTTGATGATATTTTTGTAATTGTACTTTTTACATCATTAACTAGTCTTGCAAAATCAGAATCAAGTTTTTCTTTAAATGTATTACTTCAGATACCTATTTCTATTATTCTTGGTGTCTTAATAGGAATAGTAATTGGATTAATTTTAATTAAACTTTTTAAAGTTATTCATACAAGAGACTCTAATAAACTATTAATTATTTTAAGCATTAGCTTTTTATTTATAACTTTAGAGAATTCCTTAAAAGAATATATTCCTATATCAGGCCTTCTTGCAGTTATGAGTTTAGGAGCAACTATATATAAGTCAAATAATGATTTATCTATTAGATTATCTTCTAAATATTCTAAACTATGGGCAGGTGCAGAAATATTCTTATTTGTTTTAGTAGGTGCCACAGTTAATATTAACTATGCTTTAAGATTAGGATTAGTTTCTGTTATTATAATTATTTTCGCATTATTATTTAGAATCCTTGGAGTTTATTTATCTTTAATTAAAACCAACTTAAATAAAAAAGAAAGATTTTTTACATCTTTATCTTATTTGCCTAAGGCAACAGTTCAAGCTGCCATTGGTGCCCTACCTCTTTCTATGGGATTATCCTCGGGGGAGACAATCCTTACAGTAGCAGTAGTTTCTATACTAGTTACAGCCCCTTTAGGTGCTATCTTAATAGATAATACTTATAAAAAATTGCTTAAATAATAATTTATAAAAAAAGAAAGACAATTAATTTTGTCTTTCTTTTTTGCTTATAATACCTTTTATTATTAAATTTATTCTACTTCCTGCCTTTTTAAAGCAAAAAGCAATTGCTTCAATATATCCTTTATTAACTTTTATCTTTACTTCATTAATTATTAAGAATATACCTACAGTTAATGGTACTATGTAGTAACTAATTCTATATAAAAGCAATGCCAGTAAAACTTCCTCTTTATTAATACCCAAGTTTGTTAGCCCTATTATAAAGGATAAATCAAATCCCCCTAGCCCTCCAGGCATCATACTTACAATCCCTATTGCCGTTGACACTACATAAATAGGAAATACCTTAGTTAATGTAATCTCAGAACCTAGAACTCTTAAAATACTAAATAATAAAAATGCCATGGTTGTCCATTCTATTATTGAAAGAAACATAATTTTTATTGTTTTAAAATAGTTCTTTTCTCTATTTTTCTTTAACTTAATTAAATTATAAATTAGCAAAATAGGTGTATATAATCCAGCCAATAATATTCCTATATTTACAGGATTATAAAAATTTATATTTCTACTATAAAATATTGAATATAATAAACAAAGAGTTGAGAATCCAGTAAAATTTAGTAATACTACTTTAGATACTTCTTTTACTAAAGTTGTCTTATCCTTAATATATGGTGAATATAAATAACTCTTAAGTGCAATGGCTGCTGTTCCACCAAATCCAATAATGCTTGATATAGAACTAGCTATCCAAGAAGACTTATATAGTTTTTTATTATCTAATTTTATTTCACAAGTTTCCTTAATAACAAAGTCATATAGAGAAAGAGGTAAATATGCAAATATACCTAGTATAGTAATATAACTTAAGGTTAATATTGTTAATTTCTCTCTATATCCATAGAATATTTTTAAGTCAAAATCATGAAATAACTTTCTAAACTGAAGGACTAAAATTAAACTCACTATAAAAATAAACAATATCTTTAGTATTGATTTATGTTTTTCCTCTACTTTAATTAACATTGCGTTCTCCCCACTAATTTATAATACGTGTAAATACTCAACTTAATAAGTATACATCAATTATAAAATAAATTCAAAAGAATTATTATTATCCCCATATTAGGCTTAAGATATCATACTTTATTATATTTGTAAACATTTCCCTTGTTTTTAGTAACACTTACTACTTATCTTCATATAATTATTAATATCTATTAGCTTTAATGCTAATCCATATAAATTCATCTCCTTCATTAATTATAGGTGGGCAATTGCCCACCCTTATTGTTTTCATATATTTATTTCTATCTTCTTAAATGCTACTTCCTTACTAACTCTTGATGTTTCTATATTTATCTTAATTTTAAATATATTAGGACATCTTTCTTTTCTCCATATCTTCATAAATTTTGAAGTTGCTTCAAAACTTGAATAGTACTTTTCCTCAAAAAAATCATAGAATTCAAGAAATTCTATTTTGCTTTTATTATCTATGACTATATTTGTAGGTTCTATATTATTTATAATAGGAATTAGATATCTTAATGGAATTTCATAATTATACCTGCCAGAAATCTTCTTTCCATCTATCAATGCTCTTTTAATAAAAGGATATTTTTTTTCATCATCTTCTTTAAGATTTAACTTAAATATTGGATTATTCTTTTTATCTTTATCTATTTTAATTTTAATCATTTGTTTCACCTTTTATAGAACTTTATTACTTTAAGAAAAAACATTCACTTTTTCCTCTTAATATATATATTAT
>OGSQ01000426.1_pt1 | contig 16437 bp, 7 predicted proteins | sample 1573921 | NCBI WGS metagenome assembly OGSQ01 (sample SAMN03295832, study PRJEB24534) | human gut metagenome | isolation source: fecal sample 7 from infant 4 | host: Homo sapiens | place: USA: Pittsburgh, PA | collected 2014-07 | reverse complement strand
GGTATACAAGGCTCAATTAAATAACCCTTTCCCTCTAGCTTTTTAAGTCCTAGAATATCCTCTATTCCTACCTTATACATCCAACCAGAAGCACCAGTATACCAACTCCAGCCACCTCTTCCTCCATGAGGTTCCTTTATGTATACATCAGCAGACATTACATAAGGTTCTACCTTATATCTTCTTGCTTCTAATTCTGTATTAGAATGATTTATAGGATTTATCATATTATAGTACTTCCACGCCTTAGTACCTAAGCCAAGCTTCGTTAGAGCAAGTATTACCCAAACAGCAGCATGAGTGTATTGACCTCCATTTTCCCTAACTCCTGCAACATATCCCTTAATATAACCTGGTTCTAAGGAAGATTTATCAAAAGGTGGTGCTAATAACTTAATTAAACCATTATCCTTATCAACAAGATATCTATCTACAGCTTCCATGGCTTCCATTGCTCTTTCTTCTTTTGCAGCCTTTGAAATTATAGCCCAGCTTTGAGCTATAGAATCTATTTTACATTCATCATTTTCTCTTGAGCCTAGAGGCTTACCATTATCAAAATAGGCTCTTCTATACCATCCTCCATCCCAAGCTTCCTTTTCTTGATTTTCTTTAATAAATTCCCTAAAGCCTTCATATTCTTGAGATTTCTCAATATCATCCTTATACTTACAAAGTTCTTCAAAACCATCTAGTATCTTATATAAGAACCAGCCAACCCAAACACTTTCTCCCTTGCCCTTATTTCCAACTGTACTCATACCATCATTCCAGTCACCGCTACCCATTAAAGGTATATTATGACTTCCAAATTTTAAAGCTCTATCTATGGCTTTTAAGCAATGCTCATAGATACTTCCTTCTTTACTTGATACATTAACTATAGTATATCTTTCATCTTCTCCATTTCTTAAAGGTTCATCCTCTAAATATGAAGCCTTTTCTTCTAAAATACTATAATCACCTGTAGATTTTATATACTCAATAGTTACATAAGGTAGCCATAGTAAATCATCTGAAAATCTAGTTCTTATGCCAGAATTAATAACAGGATGCCACCAATGTTGAACATCACCCTCTAAGTACTGTCTTGAAGCACTTCTTAATATTTGTTCCCTAGTTATAGTTGGATTCAAAATACCTATAGCCATAGAATCTTGAAGCTGATCTCTAAAGCCATAAGCTCCTCCACTTTGATAAAAGGCAGTTCTAGATAAATATCGACAACTTAAGGTTTGATACATTAACCACCCATTTAAAAGGTAATCCATTGAAGGGTCTGGTGTCTTAACTTGTATATTTCCTAGGAAATTTGACCAATATTCATTTACTTCCTCTAAAGCAGTATAAACATTATCTATAACTTTATACTTATTTATCTTTTCTTCTATTAAAGCTTCCTCTTCTTCTTGACCTAGTAATATAACTACTTCCTTTTCTTCTCCTGGCTCTAAATAAATATTTAATTGAGAAGCTAAACATGGATCATATATGCTTCCATATCTATTATTTAAATTACTTTCAGATAAAGCCCTTGGATTAGTTAAATCTTCACCTATTCCAACAAAACTTTTTCTATCACCAGTGAAAAATTGATTTTCTTCACCTTGTATAGATAAATAGGCTTTTAATTTGCCAAAATATTTAGAATATGGATTATTGCCATAAATATAATTATCTTTTTTTGTAGTACTTACATATTTAGCACTTCCATAGTTATATACTCCAAGTACTAATTGAGCATAATAAAATAAAGATAAATTTCTATCACTACTTGATAAATTTTTAAGCTTTACCTTACATATTTTTAATTTTTCATTATTTGGAGTAAATACTTGAAGTTCACCTTTAATATTATAAGCTGTATGTTTAAAGGTAGAGTAGCCAAAGCTATGCTTTATAGTATATTCCCCACCATCTCTAACTGGCATAGGGGTAATTGTAAAATAAGCACCACTTGAATTATCTCTAATATATAAAGCTTCACCTGTTGGATCAATTACCCAATCGTTACTCCAAGGTGTTATTTTATTTTCTCTACTATTTCCACACCAAGTATAAGTAGAACCTACTTCAGAAATATGGAAGCCAAAATCTTTGTTAGAAATTACATTTATCCAAGGAGCAGGAGTATTAGCATAATCCTTAAGCTTAATAACATAGCTTTTATCCTTCTTATTAAAACCTCCATAACCATTAAAGAAATCTAAGTCTAATTCTTCCTCTAAATCTTCATCAAAAGTAACTAAAGAATCTTTAAAATCAAAGGATTTTTCATAATTATCTATATTGGTATTTTCTTTAAATTCTTTAATATCTAAAGCTTCTTTGCATAGTTCTTCTTTAATTAAATCTTCAGTCCTTATCTTATCTTCTTTGTTTCCAAAGCTCTTAATATAATCTCCTTCATTAATATTAACTTTTATTCTATTTATAGGTGCTACATCTTCACTATTTTTATATTTATCATAATCATAATTAATTGCTTCCATTAATTGCTTTGATAAATTACCCTTTTCTGAATCAATATATATTCTAGAAATTCCTATTAAAAAGCCCCTTACGTCTTCTCCCATAGTAGATTTATTATGAATAAATACTCCACCTTGCTTATTTATAAATTCTCTTTCTAAGGAATTATTAATTGTTGATATAATATTCTTTTGAAGTGGCTCTTCATAAGATACCTCTTCTTCATTGTAAATTACTAAGTCACATTTAATTCCCTTATTTCTAAAATAGTAATGCATGTTTATTGTTTGTCTTAATAAATCAATATCTTCTTCACCATAAATAACTAATAAAATTATAGGTAAATCTCCAGATATTCCATAGGCCCATAAATTTTCTTGATTCATATTTATATTTTTAATATACTCTTCTCTATTTTTTCTTCCACTATGTAAATAAAGTAAGTAGGATGCTAAGCTTTGATAAATATTAGCTTGAGCTGACCTAATACCTATATGCTTAAGCTCTAAAGCATTAGAATAGTTATAAGCATCTAAGGATTTTTCAATAACAGGTATATCCTTATACTTATAAATTAAACTTAAAATTTCTTCTTTAGATTCTCCTACTCCTGTTAAATAATATATACTTTCTTCTTCGCCTGGTTTTAATGTTATTCTACATCTAATACTCATAATTGGATCTAATACAGTTCCCACAGTATTTTGCAGTGGTGCATCATTATCCATAACCTTTGGAGATTTCAAATCTCTATTTCTTCCAATAAAGTTTAGTCTAGAAGTTTCATAAGTTATATTACCTTCAAATTCCTTATTGCTAACTACATTATGAAAAATATAATGAGTAATTGCTCCTTCAGCTCTTGGCCTTCTATTTCCAATTAAAGCCTTAGCTTCTTCATTGTATTCTGTACTTATAAATAAATTAGAGAAACTTGGGTGAACAGCATCGCCTTCAAAACTTTGAAGTGTTACTTCTAAATAACTAGTTATCTCTAGGCTCCTTTGCTTTTCCGAATTATTTTTTAAGGTTATTTTTCTAAACTCTAAATTATCCTCACTTGATAACATAACTTCATATTTTGTACTTATATTTCCATCATTACTTTCAAACTTTGCCTTATCTAAGGTAAACTCAACTAAATAATCGTCTTTTTCCTCTTTGCAAGGCTCATAGGTAGCACTCCAATAATCATTAGAATTTAAATTCTTTATATAAAAGAACATTCCACTAGAATCAGATGTACTATCTCCCTTCCACCTATAAACTGTCATATCATTCTTTTTAGAATATCCACTGCCACTATCTGAAATCATAGTGGAATAAACTCCATTTGAAAGTAATAAAACCTCTGGATTTTCTCTTTTACTTCCTTTAAGAACTCTTGGTATAAATTCCTCTCTCTCCACTAACTTTCTATTAATATTAATTACATCTACGTCTCTATCAAATACTATATATTCTGGTACCTTTTCCTTTAATAATATTTCTGCTGCTTTAATTTCTGGTATATTATGAAATCTTTCTTTTAATATATTATTATTTATTACATTATCTAAAGCTAAAAGAGACATTCCTAAATGATGAACCATATAACATTTTACTTCCTTAGAGTCATCCTTTCCTTCACTATAATCTATTGCTTCAATGAATCCATATCTTCCATAAGCATTTAAATCATATAAATGCCTTAAATTATCTAGTGAAGCCTTTGTATCTAAGGGTAAAGTCATAATAGATGAATATGGAGAAACTACTAATTCATCATCAAGACCTCTCTTTAAACCAATTCCAGGTACCCCAAATGCTTTATATTGATACACATCATTAATATCAAATACGTAATAAGCTGATTCTGATATCCCCCATGGTACATCCTTCTTATCTCCATAGAACATTTGTGCCTTTAAAACCGAAGAGTAAGTTAATGACCAAATAGTGTTATCAAAGGATTTCATAATTTGATAAGGCATAAAGTACTCAAACATAGTTCCACTCCAAGATGCAAGAGTTTTAAAGCCAAAAGCCTTACTCATATTCCTATTTAAGTTATACCAATGCTCCTTTGGAATTTCTCCCCTTGCTATTGTTAAGAAGGAGGTGATTCTTGATTCAGAAGCCATTAAATCATAATAGGAATTCCCTAAGGATTTTTCTTCCACATTGTATCCAATAGAAAATAATCCTCTATCCTTGTTATATAGAAAATCAAATTTCATATCTTCCATAATACTTTCAATTTCTGAAGATAAAACTAGTAACCTATCATCAAATTCCTTTAATTTAACTATTCTTTTATCTAATACTTCTTTAAATTCATCTCCTGAAGCTTCCTTAATATCCTCTAATATATCTATTATTTGAAGCAATGTTGGAACCTTATAGTTTTTTAAATAATCTATAACTATTTTTTCTATACCTTCAAAAATAAAATCATAAAAATCTATTTTAGCTTCTATTTGCTTTTTTAATTTTTTAAGCCAATACTTTTCTTTACTTTCATCTGAATCCTTATTACAACTTTCTAATTTTATCTTAACTTTAGTTAATTCATCCATTAATATATTTTTATATTCTTTTAAATCTATATCATCTGGAAGTCCATGATAAAATTCTTCTTTATCATCTTTTCGTATTAATTCATAGGTATCCTTTAAAGATAAAATTTCTTTTTCTCTAATTATTGGTTTATTTCTAAAATTCTTAATTTCTTCCTTAATTATCCACAGGTAACCTAAAAGATTTCCACTATCAACTGTGGATACATATCTTGGCCATAGGGATAACTTTGTTTTTGTATCATACCAATTTAAATAATGGCCCTTATATTTTTCTAAGCCTCTCATTCCATCTATAGTAAGTTCAAGCCTATAAATTACTTCACCAATAGATAAATATCCTAAATCATAGGCCACAATATTACTTATTAATCCCATTCCAATATTAGTTGGTGATGTTCTATGAGCTATTCCTTTATAAGGTTTTTCCTGATAATTATCTGGTGCTAAATAATTATTTTCTTCATTAACAAAATCCTCGTAATAAGCAAAAATTCTCCTTGATAATTCTCTTAAGAAATCTTCATCTTCAATTTCTAACCTATCTTTAACTATTATTTCTTCCTTAGATATTTTGCAGCCTATAAAGGGTGATAAAGCCCACAATATAGCAATAGGTATTGTGACTACTACTATTTCATAGGAGTTAAAAAAACTTAGAATTAATATTACTGCAGACATTAATACACTTATCCACATTTTCTTGTAATACCAAGAATAAGTATTTTCCACTGATGATTCTACCTTTTCTGCTGTTTTCCATTGAAGTAGATTTTTATTAGATATAGTCATCCTATATAAGCTTCTAAATATTGCATCTAGCATTAAATAAGCTTGATAAGGTATAAAGCTTATTATTAATACAATTTGTCTCAAGCTTTTAAAGCTCCCCATTAATTTTCTTTTTGGAGTTACTACAAAATCTGTAACTGTAAATACCAATGGTATTATAATAGCTAAAAATAATAAAACTGATATTTGAATTGCATTATTTAAAAATGTTAATGTTGCAATTAAACCTATTAATAGGCTAGGAGCAAGTAAACTTCTTCTTAAATTATCAAATATCTTCCACTTAGATATTGGTGATAATTTATTAGAAAACAAATAATTAAATATTTGCCAGTCTCCTCTAACCCATCTATGTAATCTTAAGGCACTAGCCATATAACTTGATGGATATCCATCTACTAACTCAATATCAGTAACTAAGCCACATCTTGTTAATAAGCCCTCTATTAAATCATGGGATAATACTTTATTTTCTTTTATTTCATCCTTTAAAATATTATAAAAACTATTAATTTCTATTATTCCTTTTCCTGTAAATATTCCCTCATTAAATAAATCTTGATAAGTATCTGATGAAGCAATAGAGTAAGCATCCACCCCTGCATCTCCTGCAAATATCTTTGAAAAATAAGTCTTATGCTTATCTTCTAAATTAACACTTATCTTTGGTTGCATTATGCTGTAGCCTCTTACTACTTTCTTATCTTTAATGTAAGGCTTATTTAAGATATGGCTCATAGCAGAAATTAATTTTTTTGCACTTCCTATAGGCAAAAAGGTATCACTATCTAAGGTAATTATGTACTTTGAATCTATTAAATCACTAATATCACTACTTATTATATTGTAGCTAGTATTTTTATCTCCTTTAATTAAGGCCATAAATTCCATAAGCTTTCCTCTTTTTCTTTCATGACCCATATATACATCTTCTGATTTGTTAAATTGTCTTTTTCTATTTAAGAAGAAAAATCTATTGTTATCCTTTGAGTATTTATTATTTAAATCATTGGCAAGCCTTATTCCTTCCTCATTAATTACTTTATCTTCTGCTTCTATTTCATTTTCTGCATCTGATAAATCTCCAAGTAATGCAAAATAAATATTATTATCTCTGTTTCCTAAATAATATACTTCTAACTTTTTCATTAAGTTTATTACATCTCTACTGTCACTTAAAATAGCTGGAATAACCACTATGGTTTTATCACTGTTAGGTACTCCATTAGAATAATCCATTTTAGGAATAAAACTAACTTTAGTTATTTTTGCTATAAACCAATTAAATAAAGCAATAACTACTTCACTTGATGGAATTAACATTAATATGAAAGCAAAAATATATTGAGAAATGCTAAAACTTAAAGGAATAAAATAATTTAGTAGTAAAATTAATAAATCTGCTGCTATAGTTCCAAGAAATATAAATGCTATATAACCGCCCTGTGATAATTTTTTATATATATTTCTATTTATATGAAATCTTTTTAAAAGCTCTTCTAATCCATCATCTACTATGTAATATCCAATATGGTCTTTAAAAATATCTTTATCCTCTAAATGTAAGCTACTAAGCTCTAATGCTGTTTTTATTATATCAATTTCATTTATAGTAGTTTTTCTAGAGATCTCTTCAACCTTATGTCTGTAATAATCCTTAGTTTCAAAATCCATTTCATTATAAATTCCAGAGGGATCTTCCATTAATAATTTTTCTGCCTTTGAAGTTTCATTAAAAAATCTTTTCCAATTGATAGAATCCATTATTCTTAAGGAATTTATATTACTTCCTATGGAGGTTGCTATGGCTCCTTCTTTTATATGTTCTTTTATTATTTCTTTATCAAAGCTACTATTTTTATTTCCCTTTAATCTTTTTAATGCAAATTTATATATTCTTTCATCTTCTATTGAATTATCTCTTAAAATAGTAAAAAACTTATCTATAAATTCTGGTGAAAATAATCCATCATGTAGAGTTTCTGAATCACCAAAATAATTATTTTCAATTTCATCTTCATTACTTTCATCACTACTACCTAAAGGATATTTTTCTTCTAACTTTTTTAATATCCACTCTAAATTATTTTTTTCATAATTCTCTATAACTAAATTAGCTAAGCTTTTAGCTCCAAGCCTTTGTTTTTGAAGGACTACCATATCATTTACTATTAAGGCTAAATTAATAATTAAAGCTATTCTTAGCATTAATGGAAATGCCCAAAGCTCTCCAATTGTAAAATCCTCTTCTTGATTATTAATAAATCTTACGGATTCCTCTTCATTTACAACATTATTATTTATTTCAATATAATCCTTTGCTAAATAATAAATTCTTGGATAGCTAAAATCATCAATTTCTATATTAGGTAAATTATCAAAATAGCTACGGGGTAAATTATGCTTTATAGTTTTATATTCCTTTTCAATTAAATAAATATTATCTAACAGCCATTCTGCGGAAGGAATAGCCTCCTCCCCCTGTTTCACTAGCTTATTTAAATATCTATGATTATGAAGAATACCCTTAAAGGCATCATTTAATTCCATTAGTACAGTTTTTCTTATCTTTCTTACTGCTTCCTTCTTCACAAATAAGTCCCCTTTCTACTAAGCTTTATTACATTAGATAAAAGTATTATTCGCAAAAAAGTAGAATATTAATCATATGGAACTTACTGGTTTTAAATTCACTATCCTTTAATAATAATTGAAAGCAAAAAAATAAGGCTGTTATACAGCCTTAAAACTTCAAAACTCCTAAGGGAGTTTTTCCATTAATTCTTTCATTTTTTCATTTTTTCATTCTTTAATTCTTTAATTATTTTATCTTAAATTCTTCTACAGCACTTCTAGTTATTCTTAGCTTTTCTTCTATGCCTTTTAGGTTATTTCTAGCCATACCTAAAAATAACATATCAATAACTGCTAGTTGTGAAATTCTTGAACTCATGGCTCCTTCTCTTAAGGATTTTTCCACAAAAGGTATTCTTAAAACTATGTCAGACATATCTGCTAAAGTATTATTTATACTTGCTCTTGTAATTGATATAACAGGAATCCCTTCATTCTTAGCATTATATGCGCATTTAAGAACTTCTTTAGTTTCTCCTGAATAGGATATTGCAACAGCAACATCGCCTTTTTCCATAAGTGCAGATGCTGTCATTTGAAGATGAGTATCGCTATGAGCTATACATCTTACATTAATTCTGCTTAATTTATAATAAAAATCCATTCCAACTAAACTAGAACTTCCAACGCTAAATATATAAATATTTTTTGCTTTATTTAATAATTCTATAGCCTTTTCTAATTCTTCTTCCTTTAAAACTCCTACAGTTTGATTCATTATAGAATCTATGGAACTTTTTACCCCTCTTATTATGTTTTTTGTAGATAAATCATTATGAAGATATTCAAAATCTGAATTATCATCATCATTTTGTAAACTAACAGATAACTGTAATTTCATTTCATTTAATGAATCAAAGCCAATCTTTTTAGAAAATCTAACTACAGTTGGCGCAGATGTATTTGTAATATCACCAATCTCCTTAGCTGACATACTAATAATACTTTTTTTATTACTTAATAAAAATTCTGCTATTGATTTTTCCCTATCAGTAAAACTATCAAAATTTTGTTTAATATACTGCAATACGTTCATTTTCACACCCTACTATTCTTTTATTTATTGATATTAAATTGAAACTGTTTGCTACCTATTATATATTTTAATAAAAATAAATCTTTTTGTAAAACAAATCCTACTACGTTAGTCCTTAGGTCTTTATTTTGATCACCTTTCAATATCTGAAGCTCTCCCATATATCTTTGGTAATCTTTATTGTCTATAGTTATGTCTCCATATTTTTTATCTACTGTATTAAATGGTTCAATAATATCTCCATTTAATATAAGTCTACTTTCACTTGCCCTAATAGCATCTCTAGCTTCATCAGTTCTTGCTGAATAAACTTGATTTAATAATCTAAGTGTAACTTCATCTTTAGTATTAACATGTATATTTAATTCAATTACATTTGGTTTCAAAGTTGATAAATCCTTAAGTTCATCCATACTTGGCAAGGAATCACCTATAAATACAGAGGTATTTCCTAGGGCAAATAGATGATTAGCTGCTTCTCTAACTTCTTTATTCCTATGCTCTTCTAAGGTTGGAAGTCCATCCTTTAATGGACTTCTTTTTCTATTATTTGATTGCACAAAAGCAGAAGCCTTAATGCCCTTTTTCTTTAATAATTTATTTTTTCTAATCATACACTCTTCAGAGATTCCTGTTCCCACCCTTGGATAAAAATTATGAAGAGCATCTACATTTTCATAATTGGGATTATATTTATCAAGTCTTTGGAAAAATTCTTCTGTAACGGTAGATGCATTTAATTGAATTTTAATTCCATATTCATTCTTAGTCATATGCGAAATATCTTTTTCATTATAACCAAAATCGATTCTTATAGTCTTAACTCCCATATCTCTTAAGCCTTTTAAATCCATATCCTCTAATTCTAAAAACTTAAAAGTATTTGGAGAAATATCACTAATTATATCCATATCATAGTTTTTAGCTAATTGAAAGAATTCTTTAACTTCCACTTTTAAAACTTCATAATTTGCCTCAGGTATATGCAAAGAAGTAAATATTCTAGTAAAGCCTAAGTTATGAGCATCCTTTAATAATTTTATATTTTCTTCCTTAGTATTATCTAGTCCAAAATAAACAGAAAATCCAAAACTCATACAATCACCTCAATCTATATATTAAAACTATCACTAATATCCTTTAAAACCTGTGGATACATTTCTCTCCAGCTTTCCCAATTGTGTGGTGCTACATCTTTAAGTTCATATTTAATATTAAATCCTTTGTTCTTAGCAAAGGCAAAGAAATTTTCTATATTTTTATAAGATATTACTTCATCATCTTTGCCATGATAAGTGAAGATGCTTATATCTTTATTATTTTCTTTACTCATTAAAATCTTATAGGAATTATTATAGTATAAATTCAATAATGGAGTTCCATATATAGGATTATCAGTAACTTCATTCCAAATTGCTGGTGACATTAAACCAATTGCTGTAAATATATTTCCATTACTTAAGGCAACATTTAAAGCTCCATATCCTCCCATAGAAATACCTGCTATAGCTCTACTTTTCTTATCTCTTAAAGTTCTATATTTGAAATCAATAAAAGGTATTAAATCATTAATTATTGCCGTCTTCATTTTAAAGGTAGGCCCATCTAAATAAAAGCTATTGAATCCATCAACAAAGATAACTATCATAGGCTTAATTTCTTTATTTTCTATTAGTTTATCTAGTACTGCCTTTGAATCTATTCTAGTTTCATCACTTGTATTAGTAACATTTCCACCCCATCCATGCAAAACATAAAGTGTAGGATATTTCTTATCTAGGTTTTCTTTATAATCCTTAGGAATATAAACCCTATAATTCCAATGTATTTTCATTACCTCTGACCACATAATTTCAGCAATAATTTCTGATGACTTTTCTATAATATTGTCCAAGTTAATTCCATCCCCTCTATATTAATTAGAAATATATAAAATAAATGGATAGCATTATATTCTCTAAATACTATCCTTCTATAATTCAAATTTTATTTAGTTAATGCTTTTTAAGGCTTCAGCAATATATCCTTTATTTTCATCTAAAATTCTCTTTGCTTCATCTTTATTTAAATTTGAAAGAATCATAAATATTGAAAGCTTAACATCAAAATCAGTAGCTTCTAATGCCTTTTCAGCTTCTTCTCTTTCTACTCCTGTTGCTTCACAAACTATTTTTTTTGCTCTTTCCACTAGCTTCTCATTACTTGCTCTTACATCAACCATTAAGTTTCCATAAACTTTACCAAGCTTTATCATAGTGCCTGTTGATAGCATATTTAAAACTAATTTTTGTGCTGTACCAGATTTTAATCTTGTTGAGCCAGTTACAACTTCTGCACCTACTACTGGTGCTATTGAAATCTTAGCAGCCTTTGCAACTTCTGAATTTGCATTGCAAGTTATTGATACAGTTAATGCACCTATTTTATCAGCATAATTTAAGCCACCAATTACATAAGGTGTTCTTCCTGAGGCTGCTAATCCAACTACAGTATCATTTTCACTTAAAGATATATTTTTCAAATCTTCCATTGCTAGTTCCTTAGAATCTTCTGCTCCTTCTTTAGCTCTAAAAATTGCTTCATGTCCTCCAGCAATTATTCCTTTAACTAATTCTTCTGAAACTCCATAAGTTGGTGGGCACTCTGATGCATCTAATATTCCTAATCTTCCTGAAGTACCAGCCCCTATATAAATAAGTCTTCCTCCTCTATGGATTCTTTTCACTATTCCATCTATAGCCTCAGCTATCTTTGGTAATTCTTCTTCAACTGCAAATGCAACTTTTTTGTCTTCAGAATTTATTATTTTTACCATCTCTAAAGTTGAAACTTTATCTATATTTAGTGAATTTTCATTTCTACTTTCTGTTGTTAGCTTTTCTAAATCTATTTTTTTCATATAAATACCTCCGAACACTTATAGCTTATATTCTAAAAAGCTGTTACATTATAATAGTATCACAATTGAAATATCATTTCAATAATAATAGCATTTTTTTGAATTATATTTCAATCTTTCTTTAAAATTTTGTAATATTATTTAGTATGCCCTTATATTTTTAATAAAAAAGAAGCTTAGTCTATATTTTCCTAAGCTTCCTTAATTAATTTATTATTTTAAGTTGTTATGATTAATCTATATTATGAAATTATATTTCAAGTTATATATTATAGAAATGAGTAAATAACTTAATAGTATATTCATTATCCTTAACAGCTGCAAGCTCTCTAATTGAATGCATTGAAAGTAATGGTGCTCCCATATCCATAACTGGAATAGTTAATAATGATGATGTTATTGGTCCTATAGTAGTTCCGCCTCTTACATCAGATCTATTAAAGAATTTTTGGTATGGAACTTCTGCTGAATTACAAAGTCCTTCAAATATAGCTGCATTATAACTATCTGTACTATAGCTACCTGATGCTGCTGTTTTTAATACTGGACCCTTTCCTAATACTGGTCTATTAGTTGGATCGTGTTTTTCTTCAACATTTGGATGAACAGCATGAGCTAAATCTGCAGAAATCATTAATGAATTTGCTAAAGCTCTGTGAAGTCCTTCTCTATCCTTTCCTAAGGCTAAAGTTATTCTTTCTAATATATTTAATAATAAAGCTGAATTTGCTCCTTGAGCAGTTAAGCTTCCTATTTCTTCATTATCCATACATACCATAACTTTAGTTGATTTATTAGGCTTACTTTCTACTAGTGCTTGTATTCCTGCATAAACCATCCACATATCATCTAATCTTCCAGCTGAAATAAATTCTTCATTTAAGCCTATAACAGCTCCCTTTTCAATTTCATAAAGTCCTAAATCAAAACCTAGTATATCAGCTGCAGAAACCTTTAATTCTTCTGCTAATACCTTAACTAAGTATCCATCCTTTTCAAACTTTTCATTTATAAGACTTAATAAAGGTAATGTATCCTTTTGTCTGTTTACATTTAATCCTTCATTTACGTTTCTATTCATATGAATAGCAAGGCTTGGTATTATTAATAATGGTTTATTTATATTTACAAGTTTAATTTCTGGCTTTAATGGTGAGCTTCCCTTTAAAGTAACCTTACCTGCAATACCCAAAGGTCTATCAAACCAAGTATATAAAATTGGTCCTCCATAAACTTCAGTATTTAATTTTAAGTAAGTTCCTTCTGAAATCATTTCTGGATTTGCTTTAATTCTAAATCCTGGTGAATCTGTATGAGCTCCAATTAATTTAAAACCATCTTCTTCAATATCACCATTTCCAATAGTAAAGGCAATAAGAGCTGAATCGTTTTTTATAACATAATACTTACCGTCCTTTTGTAAGTTCCACTTATCACTTTCTTTTACTTCAGTAAATCCATTCAAATCTAATCTCTCTTTAATAGTTTTTACAGAGTGATGTGCTGTTGGACTTTTATATAAAAAGTCAATTAAATCTAATGCTAAATTCTTTTCCATTTGTATCCTCCTAGATATTTTATTTTTATTATATCATATAAAAAGGGATATAAATATCATATTCATTGCGACCTCGTAAACTCCAAGTCGTCTTCATATGATATTTTTAATATATATGTTATTTATAAGGTAAACTTTTTATAATTGAAATTACTATTCTTTGGTATATAATTAATTTATGTCCTTTATAACAATATAATATTAATAATTAAAGTATGAAGGCTTAAGTTTTATAATATTAAAAAACTGCATATAAATAATTATTAGATAAAATAATATAACTTATGTAATCAATAAAATAAATATTTTCTATAAACAGGAGTGATAGTATGCTTTCTAAATTCTTAGTTAATAGCTTTATTAAAAATAATGAAGATATTAAAAATCCTAAAGTCCGTAATGCTTATGGAACTTTAGGTGGTATAGTTGGAATCGTTATTAATTTTATTTTATTTTTAATTAAATTCTTTGTAGGTATGCTAGTTGGATCTATAGCAATTTCTGCTGATGCATTTAATAATTTATCAGATGCTGGATCCTCTGTAATTACTATAATTGGATTCAAAATGGCAAGTAAACCTGCTGATGCTGAGCATCCCTTTGGCCATGGAAGAATAGAATATTTATCTGCACTTATAGTTGCATTTTTAGTAATGCTTGTAGGCGTTCAATTTATTAAATCTTCTGTAGAAAGAATTTTAAATCCTACAACAATAACCTTTGAAATTATACCTTTTATCCTTTTATTAATTTCTATTGGATTTAAAGTATGGTTATCAACCTTTAATAAATTTGTAGGTAATAAAATTAATTCATCAGCCTTAAAGGCAGCAGCTACAGATGCTCTAGGAGATGTATTTACTTCAAGTACTGTTGTAATTTCTTTCTTACTTGCAAAATTTACAACCTTCCCACTAGATGGGTATATTGGTGTTTTCGTAGCACTAGCAATATTATATGCTGGATTTGGTTTAGTTAAGGAAACTTTAAATCCATTACTTGGTGAAGCTCCCGATCCTGAACTTGTAAATGAAATATGTGAAAAGGTATTATCTTATCCTCTTATTTCTGGAGTTCATGACCTTATAATTCATAATTATGGTCCAGGAAGAATTATAGCTTCATTACATGCTGAAATACCTGCTGATAAAGATATAATGGAAATTCATAATGTAATAGATAGGGTTGAAAGAGAACTATCAAAGGATTTAAACATACATTTAGTAATTCATATGGATCCTATTTGTGTTATTACAGATGAAATTAAGGAAACCTGGGATTACGTTGAAACTGTCCTTAGAAAATATCCTGTAATTAAATCCATGCATGACTTTAGAATAGTTGGTGAAGGGGATACTAAAAATCTTATATTTGATATAGTTGTTTCACCTTCAATTTCAGGACATAGAAAAGAAAAAGAAAAGATGCTTAGTGATATTAAGAACTCAATTCATGCTGAGCATCCTCAATATAATTGTGTAATTACAGTAGACTACGACTACATGGAGTAGTTAGAGTGTAAACAATATGTTGCTTGCTCCGTCGACTTCGCTCCAAGTCGCCACAACATATTGTTTACACTCTTTCACACTGAAGGAAATAATTCCTCAATACTTCGGAATTATGAATATAATTACGCCTTTAACTGCATATGCTCTTTATACTTTCAATAGCAAGCGACCTCGCAAGTTCCAAGTCGACACAACATATTGTTGACACTCTTTCAGCACTAAAGGAAATGGCTCCCACTTCTAGATATTATTTTTCTTTAAAATCTATACACTGTTCACTTCAAAGTAATATTAATTTTACTACAGTGATTTATAATTTAATATTGAAATCCATTAAAACAAAATAGAATTAAATTAAATAATCCATGTGCAATCATTGCTCTGATAATAAATCTTTTTTTCTTTGAAGTAATGTTAAAGCTAATCCAAACACAAATGAAAGTAATAAGGTGCTAAAATACCACTTACAAATTCATGAGAAGTCAATTTTCTAATTTTTGTATTTAGTATCCTTCTTTATTAAAGTTGCAGTAATAATATTCCATTTTATTCCTCTGTATATATTCTACATAATTATGGTATAATTCTAAAGTGTTATTTAGAAATACCGTAGTGGATGGCTACGGGGGTTTTGAACATTTTATCCCCTTGGACTATTGGTGAATATTTCATCATGGTTAGGGGGTGGTATTGGATATGATAGAATTAATTATAAAAAGCTGTGTTTCTGTTTATATTGTTAAATTAGTTTTAAAACATAATCTTTTTGTATCTAAGTTAATAATTAAGATTAAATTTATTGGTCTTCACATAGAACTTAATGGCAAAGAGAAAAAGCACCCATCCCACAAAGAATAGTGCTTTTAACTCTTAAATTCATATCACAAATTTATCCAATAGCCCTAAAACAAAACAAATGCTCTAAGGATTGCTTAGTGTTGGCCCACTAAGCTTTTCTTATTTATATTATATCAAAT
>OGSQ01000423.1_pt1 | contig 16528 bp, 14 predicted proteins | sample 1573921 | NCBI WGS metagenome assembly OGSQ01 (sample SAMN03295832, study PRJEB24534) | human gut metagenome | isolation source: fecal sample 7 from infant 4 | host: Homo sapiens | place: USA: Pittsburgh, PA | collected 2014-07 | reverse complement strand
ATATAACAATATAAAATTAATTAGGAGCTGTCTAAGCAGCTCCTAAAATTATTACTTTGCAAGTTTAAAAGTATTATTTTCTATATCTACTATACAACTTCCACCCTTTGATAAATCTCCAAATAATAACTCATCAACTAACAGAGGTTTTATTTCTGAATTGATAACTCTTATTATTTCTCTGGCTCCAAATTCCTTAGATAATCCCTTTTCACTTATAAAAGCAATAGCTTTATCAGTAAATGTTAATTCTATACTTTTTTCCTTTAATTTATCTTTAAATTTATTTAATTCCTTATTAGTAATATCTCTTGCCATATCTTCATTTATTTGATTAAATACAACTATTTTATCTAATCTATTCCTAAATTCAGGAGTAAATGCCCTTTTAACTTCATCACTTATAGCTTCATTATTTACTGTCCCTCTTGCAAATCCAACTAAATTTTTACCTATATCTCTAGCTCCAGCATTTGAGGTCATAATTAATATAACATTTCTGAAATCTGCCTTTCTTCCTTTATTATCTGTTAGTGTTGCATAATCCATTACTTGTAATAAAACACTTAATATATCAGGATGAGCTTTTTCTATTTCATCTAACAATAATACACAATTTGGCTTCTTTCTAATTGTATCAGTTAAAAGACCACCTTCTTCATAACCTACATATCCTGGTGGAGAGCCTATAAGTTTAGATGCTGCATGCCTTTCACCATATTCACTCATATCAAATCTTACTAGTTCTATACCTAAAGTCTTTGATAACACCTTAGCTATTTCAGTTTTACCAACACCAGTTGGTCCAACAAATAGCATTGATGCAACTGGTTTATCTTCATCATTTAATCCAGCTCTTGACATCTTAATACATCTTGAAACTTCTTCTATTGCTTGATTTTGACCAAATATTGCATTTTTTAATTCTTTTTCTAGTATTTTTAGTGATTTTATCTCTGTATTTTCTATGGTTTTCTTAGGGATATGACATATCTTAGATATTATTTCTTCAATTATAGATTCATCTACTAATCCATTAGAATATTTTTCTCTATTTATATCTACAAATGCTCCTGCTTCATCTATTATATCTATAGCTTTATCAGGTAAGAATTTATCATTAATATATTTAGAGCTTAAATTAACAGCTGATTTTAATGCTTCATCAGTATAACTTACTTTATGATACTCTTCAAATACATCCTTAACACCTTCTAATATATCTATGGTTTCTTCAATAGAAGTTTCCTTCACTTCTATTACTTGAAATCTTCTTACTAGTGCTTTATCCTTCTCAAAATACTTTTTGTAATCATCATAGGTAGTTGCTCCTATAAACCTTATTTTCCCTTCAAGTAAATATCCTTTTATCAGGCTTCCTCCATCTAAGGAACTACCATTTAAAGCACCAGCACCAACAATATTATGAATTTCATCTATATAAACTATTGGATTATCATAAGTCTTTATTTCATCTAATATTTGTTTAATTCTTTCTTCAAAATCTCCTCTATACTTTGTTCCTGCAAGTATAGTTCCTATATCTAATGAAAATATTTCAGCATTCTTTAATTTTTCTGGAACATTTCCTTCTTTAATTTGTTTAGCAAGTCCCATTGTTATTGCAGTTTTTCCAACCCCAGGTTCTCCAATATGAATTGGATTATTTTTAGTTCTTCTGCATAATATTTGTATTGTCCTATCAATTATGTCTTCTCTTCCTACTAAAGGATAGTTATCTTCTTCAATTAATTCTGTTAAATTAGTACAAAAAGTGCTAACTATACTTTTATCTTTCTTTTCTTCAGGTTTATTAACTCTAATTATTTTAATAGCATCTTTAGCTAAATCTTCTTCCTCTGATTTATTATGAGAAAGTTCAAATAATAAATCTTGTTTTGTTATTCCTTGCTTATCTAGATAATATACTGCATAGCTATCCTTTAATGCATAAATTGCTGAAATAACATGCTCTAAAGCTACGTAATTTCTTTCGCTAAAGGCTGCTTGTTGAGTAGCCACTATTAATACATTTTTAATTCCAAAGCTTTCTTCTGGTTCCCCATCTTCTTCAAATTTATCTAAGTTTTCATTAATATAGCTTATTAAATCATCTTTTAATTCTTCAACATTTCCATTTAATTTAACAATTACATTCTTAAATACATCATCCTCTAAAGCACTTAATAGTAAATGTTCAGGTGTAACATATTCATTTTTATTAGTTTTTGCTGTGCTATAAGCTCTAAGCAAAATATCTCGTACCACTTTACTTATATCCATTTTAATCCTCCTCTACTGTAAGCTTAAAGGGAAATCCCTCTTCTCTTGCCATTGACATAGCTTTATTTTTCTTAGTAACAGCTATATCATAACTATAAACTCCTGCTATACCTTTACCTACGTTATGAACTTCCATCATAATCTTATTAGCTTCTTCAAAACTCTTATTAAAAATAATATTTAAAATAGCAACTACAAATTCCATAGTTGTAAAATCATCGTTATACATAATAACCTTATATTTTTTGGGCTCTTTAGCTTTAATGTGGTTTTTTTCTATTATCTTTGAATTAGTTTCCAAAACAACTCCTCCATTTTTCCTTTTGATTCTATAATGAAGAAAAATATCCTTATTTGATATTCATTATATATTATATTGTATTTAGTTGCAAAATACTATCACTTGATATTTTCTATTATTATATTTTTATGTAACTAATAGTTTTAAAATCATATACTATAATGAGGTGATAAGTCATGGAAGAGCAAAATATAAATGGGAATAACGAAAGAGTTGAACCTAATAATAATTCTTATCTAACATTATATGAAACTAACGAAGTATTGAAACAATTACCTAAAATTCTTAATCAAATGAAAAACATAATTTTAAGCACTAATAATAGCTTAGCACTATTACAAACTGAAGTTACTATAATGAAATCAGAACAAGAAAAATTTAAAAAGGATGTTACTCGAGCTTTAAATATTGTTTCTAATAAATTTTCAAATATAGATAAAATAGAAGAAGATTTAAATATTTTAGATGAAATTCTAGGTAAAAGATTTAGTGATATAGAGGATGAAATAATTTTAACTCAGCAAATGGCAGCTAAAAACCTAAATGAAGTCTTAAAATTTAAAGAACATTGGAAAATCTAGTAGGGCTGCGATTTCAAATTCCAGTCCTTTTTTACTTTTTATAAAAATAAAATTAAAAAGAGTAAATGAATAACCACTTACTCTCATAGTACTATTTTATTTCCATAGTTCCTGTTATTTTTGAACCCTCATCTATATGAAATGAATTTTTTTCTTCTTCATTATTAAAATATACATTTCCTTCTATTGTAGTTCCTTCTATATTTACTTCTTTAGCTTCTATATAAAGATCTCCTTTAATAGTTCCACCTTCTATTTTAGCATTTTCATCTTTAATAATAAGTTTAGGTAAAGTTAAAGTGTAATCTGCTATTTTTTCTTTATTTTCATTTGTCTTATATAAAGCAACTACTCTTGAAGTATCATCCATTTTATTTGGGTTATCTTTATTAGGTTTTTTAAAACCTGAGTTTAAAACAATTTCTTTAGAAGTTTCTACATCATTTTCTAATATCACTATCCAACTTTCATTAACAGCCCTCATTAGCTTCTCTTCATCTGTTACTCTTGAAGGAGATGTTACCATATCAACGGTTCCATTATTTTTATTAGTTTCAGATTTATTACTATCTGTTGCATTAGGTGTTGTTTCATTTTTATTATTTCTACCACACCCCACAGACAATAAAGTAACCATAGCTAAAGGTATTACTAATGACTTAAATTTCATTTTAATGACCTCCTAAATTTTAATCATTAATAATTTCCCCATATTTATATAAAATATTTATATTTTTATTTAATTCCTTTTAGTAAATATACTAATAATATTAAGCTTATAATTGCACAAATATTAGTAACTGCTGAAGCCTTCCTTTTTCTTACTTTTTCATCATCCTTATTTTCAGTAGTGTAAGTAAATAAATGTGTAAATTTATATAAAATTTCTTTCATAATATCAACTCCTAATTATTATAGAAAAAGGATAGCATATAAACTATCCCTTTTCCATTTATTTAAATATTATTGTTTGTTAGGTAAATTATTAAACCATTGCAGCTGCTGCCTCAGATCTTTCAAGTTCTAAGTTCTTCTTATCAGCGTACATTACAAATGGTAAGTAAATAAATATAGAAACTGCAATGTTAATTAGTGCTACAACTGCTCCTTGCCATTGTCCAGTAGCCAAGAATGCTGATATTACTGGAGGAGTAGTCCATGGAACTACTGCTGATGCTGGAGCAACAAATCCAATTACACTAAAGAAGTAAGCTATACATGCTGATACCATCGGTGCTGCTATAAATGGAATTATATAAATAGGATTTAAAACTATTGGTAATCCAAAAATAACTGGCTCGTTTATATTAAAGAATGCTGGTCCTGTTGCAACATTTCTAATTGACTTATTAACAGCACTCTTTGAATTAATTATCATAGCTATCATTAATGCTGCTGTTATTCCTGATCCACCAAGGTTAACATATGAATCTAAGAATTGACTGTTTATAATATTAACTCCTTGAGTTTCTCCTGCTGCTATGGCAGCCATATTTTCAGCTGTTAAAGCAAGGAATATAGAATTTATAACAGGTGCTAATATATTTGATCCATGTAAACCAAAGAACCATAAAATTTGTTGTATTAATATTAATCCTAATAATACTGGTAAAGAATTTGCAAGTCCCATTAAAGGTTTTGATATTAAATTATATACATGTAAATAAACTTCTGCATATCCAAATGCATCACAAATTGCAAATACAATTCCCACTAAAGTTAATGTGATCATAGTTGGTAATAAAGCAGAGAATGATCTTGATACAGCTGGTGGTACTCCATCTGGTAACTTAATAACTAATTTTTTATTTTGAGCTAACTTAGCAAATATTGTACCTGTAATTAAGGTAACAATTAATATAGTAATTAATCCTGAAGGTCCAAGCCATTTTGTAAATAATCCTGGTTCCCATCCAAGTGTTCCTGCATCAAATCCACCCCAAGTAACTGGTGCTTTATATGCAAACATATTTGTTAATATTAAGCTTGATGCTAATGTAACTAATCCTGTTGCAAATCCATCGACATCATATGATTTACCTAATGCATATCCAATAGATATTGCGGCAAATAATCCCATTAAAAACATTGATCCGCCATAAACATTTAAAGCTATTACATCTAACCAATGTAATGGTTGTCCTGCAGCAAATAAATCTTTAACTGATTGAATCGGAAAATTGTGAATTAAAAGTCCGAAAGAACCAATTATCATAAGTGGCATTATTGTAGCAAAACCATCACGAATAGCTACTAAGTGTCTTTGAGCACCTATCTTTGATGCTACTGGAACAATGTATCGTTCCATAAAGTTCATGAATTTTTCCATTTAAAAATCCCCCTTAATTTTTGTTTTACTGATTACTCCTGAAGATTTGTATTAATGATTTCATTGGAAAGAGCTCTCAGTTAATAATTTAATAAATTTAAAATCCTTTACATTGAAAGTTGTAAAAGTTTTATTTATTTTTACAACTTTATATAAAGCAATTTGCATGCCAACTTTATTTTTTATTTTAAAATAGCTTAGCCCTTGATATATAAGGGTTTCAGAATTTGTTTTTTACACACTTATATTTTTAAAATTGTGTAATAAAATTACACAATCATTTCAAAAAAAGAATTTGTGTAAAAATATTGCTTAATAATCTTTTTAAAAGTATTGAAGATGACTATTATTAATATTTCCTATAGAAAATAAAAAATTCTGGTTTTCACCAGAATTTTTAACACTAAATATTAACTATTACTCTTTAATTTTAAATGAAAACTTGCTCCATGGTTTAATGTAGTCTAATAAAAATATTTCATCATCTACAACTTTACCTACTACATTTGTTTTTCCTGTATTTTTCATATCCTTTAAAGCTAATTGTAATTCACCTGCATATCTAGTGTATAAATCTGTATCAATTAATATATCTCCTCTTTTTATATCAACCACATTATATGGTGGAAAGCTTTCTCCTTTATACTTTACCCTACTTTGAGTACTTCTTGCCATATATTCTGAAGAATCTCCTCTATTAAAATGAAATTCATCTAAGAGGATTTTTTTATCTAAATCCCTAATGTCACCAATTAGCTCAACGCTAAATTCTAACATTTCCATATTTATTTTGCTTAATGCTTTTAGTTCTTCTTCTGATGCGAAGGCATTTGCAATAATAACATCATCAATTAACCCAGTTGCAAATAAATGCTTTGCTTGTACTTCTATAGGTAAATCTCTATGCATCTCTAATGTACATAATCCCTCTGAAACTGGCCATGGGCCAAATTTTGCTGATGGAGAATTTACAAAAGCAGCTGTTCTTATGCCTAAATCCTTAAATTGCTTACTTGAAGATATAAAGTTATCATAAGATAATCCTGTATAAATATGAGGATAGAAATTATGACATCCGTATATATTATTTAAATTTGATTTATATGAAATTATATTATCAACATACTTAGTGCCATTGCTAATATTTAATTCTATTTTTAAGCCATATTCATTATAAGTCATAACTGATTCTTCATAACCACTAAACCCCATATCTAACCTTATACCTGAAAGCCCCATATCTTTAAATACTTTTAAATCAAATATTGATGCATTTAGCTTTTTGAACACTACTGGGTCTATATCTGCAATAACTTCCATATTGTTTTTATTAGCTACCTTCAATATTTCTTTAAATTCCCTTAAAGTTTCTTCTATATTTTTATCTGTTGCTGATATTAAGCATGTAAATATTCTTTTAAACCCATATTTAGATGCTAAGTTAATATAGTCTTTAATTTCTTCTATAGTTGAATTATTAAGATATATTGAAATACCTAATCTATGCATTTTTGTATTCCACCTCACTTAATCTTTCATGTAAATCTATAATCTCTTCTGCTAAGTCTTTTACTACTATAGATGTCATTAAATGATCTTGAGCATGTACTAATAATAAAGATACTTCTGTCTTATTACCAGCTGCTTCTTCTTGGATTAAACTAGTTTGCGTCCCATGGGCATTCCCTAAAGTTTCCTTACACTTCTCTATTAAGTTTCTTGCTTCATCAATTTGTCCATTTTTAGCACATTGCATAGCCTCCATTGCATAACTTCTAGCTTCTCCACTAAAAATGATTAAATCCATTATAATTTTTTCCATCGGTTACACCCCTTTTTATTTCTGCTATTTGTTTATCATTGATAGTGCATGTTTTAAAACTTTTTCTCCATTCATTGTTCCATAATCAACTGTATTTATTACTTCTACAGGTATTCCCAAAGGTTCAAACTTAGTTTTCATTTTATTTAATAAAAATCTAACTTGAGGTCCTAATAATAATACATCTATTTCATTTTCATGTTTTTTTAATTCTGCTTCCCCTACAGCTTTAATACTACATTCTATTCCTTGTGCTTCTGCAGCTGATTGCATTTTTGATACTAATAATGATGTAGACATTCCAGCTGAACAAACTAATAATATTCTTTTCATTTCATTACCTCCTATTTATGTAACTAATTACACTATATTTAATAGCAATTTCCATGCCAACTTTTTATTCTATTAATAATATTAATAAAAACTCCTTAAAGCCCTGTATTTCTCTAATTATAATGGATTATTTTTTTATTTCCTGTGTGTAATAATAAATTACACACAATAATTATACTAGATTTTGACTCATATTTTTACACAGATATTTTATTATTAATTATCATCTTAACTATATGAGCTAATTCATTTTCACCAATATTGATATTATATCTTTCTTCTAGTAATTTTAAACATTGCTTAATTAGAATAAACTCCCTACTATTAGAATGTCTAAATTCATTTAACATAACAAATGGTGTCTCTTTGCCTCCTTTTTTTAATTTATCTATAAGGAAGCAAATATGAATTAATATTCCTATTTTTACATCATGAATTAATTTTATATTTAGATGTTCCTCAATTTTATATAGAGTTTCTCTTATATCAGAAACTAATTTATAAGAATCTATAGATTCAATTTGTTTTTCCATACTTTCAATTATTTTATAATATTCTTCTTCTTGCTTAATAAGATCTTCTAAATCTTCTATTCCATCTCCTGAAAGTATATCTGCTGCTGATATAAATGGAATATTAGGAAAATAAGTATTAAGTACACCTACAATTGCTAAAATATTATATTTTTTCTTTAGAGATTCAATATTCGTATAAAAATCATCCTTATCTAAAATATTTAAAGCATATATTTTTATATTATCATTGATATTATTTTCTATTATTTCTTTAAGTCTTTGAGCTGAACCATCTCCAGTAAAACATGAAGTTACTATAATATTCTCTTTTCTCTCTATTTTTACACTTGCTCCTTGAATTCCATATTTCTTTATTCCTATACAAGAATCATATATCTCATTTATAGATCTTCCATTTAAAGCTTTTCTCCCTGCTTCAATTACTAGTAATGTTGTAACCATATCAACAGTTTTTACATTTATATCTGTCTCATCTTTTATCATATCAGCAAAATTTGTTAATGACCCCATATCTACCAATAACATAACACCTTTACCATTATTAAGACTCTTAATTTTCTCAAGTGCAATTTTATACATATCTTCAGCCTTCATACTAAGAGGCATATCTAACGCTTTCACATAATCTTCACCAATTAATGAATTTGCAACCTCTACCATGGATGATGCTGTTGAATGTCCATGCATTATTACTAAAACTCCAACTTTCTCTTCTTTTCCATTATCTTTTTTGTATGGATTACTTGCTAGGAACATTGTGATATATCCAATTTCATCTAATGGAACTTCAATTCCAAATTTTTTATCTATTATACTTGCAACTTCCATAGAAACTATAAACTCTCTAGCATATTCACCTCTTATAAAATTCAATTTAGGATGGAAAATTTTAATTCCCTTTTTAATTCTCTCAATACTTCCTTGAATATGAAGTGCTAATCCGAAATATACCTTTTCATCATAATCTCTATTTAGTTTTTTAGAAGCATATAATAATATTTCTTCAACAACATCTACTATATCTAAATCTACAATCTTAGAAATTTCTTCTTTTCTATACTTTTCTGGCAAATCCATAATGTATTTTCTAAAGTATTTTTCTATATCTATATTTAAAATTTCATCAATTTCTTTTTCTTCTATTCCATCACTTTTTAATTCTTCTATCTTTTGTTCTATCCTATCATAGAACATTACCCCTTCTTTAATTTCCTCTAAGCCCGCTTCATCTTCTAATATGTTTATCTTGTTTCTATTTGAAAATTTAAGAACATCTCCCATATTGTTTAGTATTTCATCTACTTCATCTCTATGATTTTGAAGCTTCATAAGTCCAATTTTAACTCTTTGAGGTAAGTCCTCTTGTTCTAAAAATATATAGTCCTTATTTTTAGCTTTATACCTTAAAAATGCCCTAGCACAAGACAATTGAATATCACTTTTTAATTGCCCTATATTATTAGGACAGTCATACAAAAGGAATGATGTTAAGGAACTTTTATTTATATAAATACTTTTTTGAACTCTTTGTGATTCATTTTCTATAAAATCTCTTAATAAATAATACCTTTCCTTAATTGTTTTTTCTTTTAAGGCTGGTAATGTAATTACCATGGGTATTCTCCTTGTAAAGGTTTTTAATAAAAATGATTTTGGATCTTCTGTAGTTGCTGCTATAATTTGTACTTCTGCATTCACTACTTTTTCTGTATCTCCTAAGGTTCTAAAATATCCCTTATCTATATATGTAAATAACATTTCTTGACCTTGAGGAGATAGTCTATGAATTTCATCTAAAAACAATATTCCACCATCAGCTTTTTTAAGTAATCCTTCTCTATCAGAATCCGCTCCTGTATAAGCACCTTTTTTAACTCCAAAAATTTGTGCCATAACTAATTGTGGATTATCTGCATAATCTGCACAATTAAATCTTATAAAGGGAGCTGTTTCATTAATAACCCTTGTCTCAATTGCAAAATTATACATAGCTTCTGCAAACATTGATTTACCTACTCCTGTTTCACCTAATATTAAAGTGTGTAAGCCTCTTGGAGGATATAATATTGCAGCTTTTGCTTGCTGAATTGGCATTTTCAGGCTATATTTTGAACCTACCAATGTATCAAGAGTATTTCTCTTTATCTCTTTTTGCTTTCTATAATTATCTGATTGTTTATTTTTTTTATTCTTATCTACACAACTATACTTAACAGGATGTCCTTCACTTTTATTAACCATACCATCTTTAAATAATTGATTTAGATATCTGCTTACATTAGCTCTGTCTAAGTTCATAAAGCTACTAAGTTCACCTGCAGTTACTCCTTCATTTTTTTCTAATTCTAATTCCTTTAAAGCACCATGAACCTCTTTTATTTTACTCATAGTATCCTCCTTATCCAATGTAAACTTATTCATTTATACATTTTAACATATATTATTTCTTAATACATCAATAAGATTTTTATAAATAAAAAATAAGGGCTGCCTAAGCAGCCTATAATTATTTTAAATGTGAAATTAAGAAATAATAATTTTAAATATTTGCTTTGAAATTTCTAAGTCTTAAAGCATTTAATAGCACTGAAACTGAACTTAAACTCATAGCTCCTGCTGCTATCATAGGGTTTAATAATGGCCCTCCAAATATATGAAGAACTCCCATTGCAACTGGTATGCCTAATACATTATAAGCAAATGCCCAGAATAAATTTTGTTTAATATTTCTTATAGTTGCTCTACTTAATTGTATTGCTTTTATTACATCTAATAAATCACTTCTCATAAGAACTATATCTGCAGATTCCATTGCAACATCAGTTCCTGAACCAATTGCTATTCCAACATCAGCTTGAACTAAAGCAGGTGCATCATTAATTCCATCACCAACCATTGCAACTTTTTTATGTTCAGATTGTAATTTTTTAACTTCATTTGCTTTATCTTCTGGCAATACTTCTGCTAATACTATATCTATACCTACTTCTTTTGCAATTGCTTTTGCTGTTTTTTCATTGTCTCCAGTTATCATAGCTACCTTAATTCCCATATTATGAATAGCTTCAATTGCTTTTTTACTATTTTCTTTAACGGTATCTGCAACAGCTACTATACCTTTTATTTCATTTCCGATAGATAAGAACATAGGAGTTTTACCTTCTTCTGCTAATTCATTAGATTTATTTTGTAAATCTCCTAACTCTATTTTTCTTTCAGACATTAATTTTTTATTTCCTAATAAAACAACTCTATTATCTATTGTTACTTCAATTCCTTGACCAGGGATAGCTCTAAAATCTTGTATTTCCTTAAGCTTAAGATTTTTTTCTTCTGCTGCTCTTACTATTGCTTCTCCTAATGGATGTTCAGATCCCTTTTCTGCACTAGCTGCTAAAGCTAAAATATCTGATTCACTTATATCTTTAGTTATAATATTAGTTACTTTTGGTTTTCCTTCTGTTATAGTACCAGTTTTATCAAATACTATAGTTTGAACTTTATAAGCAGTTTCTAATGCTTCTCCGCCTTTTATAAGGACTCCATTTTCAGCACCTTTCCCTGTTCCCACCATAATAGCTGTAGGTGTTGCAAGTCCTAAAGCACATGGGCATGCTATAACTAAAACAGCAATAAATATTGTTAGTGAAAATACTGCTGATTCACCTGCAAAATACCATCCTAAGGCTCCTATTATAGCTAATGCTATTACAGTTGGTACAAAATATGCTGATATTACATCTGCAAGCTTTGCAATTGGTGCTTTAGTTCCTTGAGCATCTTCAACTAATTTAATTATTTGGGCAAGTGCTGTATCATCCCCAACTTTAGTTGCTTTATATTTTATAAATCCTGTTTTATTAATACTTGCTCCAATTACTTTACTTCCAACAGTCTTTTCTACTGGAATACTTTCTCCAGTAAGCATAGATTCATCTATTGAAGTATTTCCTTCTACAACTTCTCCGTCAACAGGAAGCTTTTCACCTGGTTTAACAATTACAATATCAAATACTTTTACTTCTTCAATTGGAATAGTAAGTTCTTTTCCATCTCTAATTATATTTGCAGTTTTAGGTGCCAATCCCATAAGCTTCTTAATGGCATCTGAAGTTTTACCCTTTGATACCGCTTCTAAATACTTACCTAAAGTTATTAGTGTAAGTATTACAGCTGCTGATTCAAAGTATAAATGCATTGCATATTCATGGTCTCCAATATTTATTTTATATATAGCAAACACCCCATAAATAAATGCTGCTGATGTTCCTATTGCAATTAAAGAATCCATATTAGGACTTAGCTTAAATAAGTTTTTAAAGCCTACAATATAGAACTTATAACCAATTATCATAACTGGTAAAGTTAATATAAGTTGCACTATTGCAAAGTTAAGTGGATTCATCATTGGGTCTATAATATGTGGTAGATGCAGCCCCATCATATGGCCCATTGATATTATTAATAAAGGAACTGTAAAGATAATAGATAAAATAAATCTATACCAAAGTTTTTTATAAGCAGGAATTTTCTTTATAGAACTTTCTTTCTTTTCTTCTACAATTAGACTATAGCCTGCTTTTTCAACTATATTCTTTAACTCATTTACAGATATTTTATTTTCATCAAAGGCTATATTTAATTTTTCTGTAGCAAAGTTTACTGATGAGCTTTCTACACCACTTGCTTTCTTAGTTACTCTTTCAACTCTATTTGCACAAGCAGAACAAGTCATACCTTCAACTTTGAAACTATAACTTTTGATATTTTTTTCAACTCCATATCCTGCTTTTTCTATTGCACTTTCAATATGAGAACTATTTGTTTTATCATTATCATATTTAACGCTTAAAGTTTCTGTAGCAAAATTTACATTTGCACTATCTACTCCATCAAGTTTACCCACAACTTTTTCAACTCTATTTGCACAAGCTGAACAGGTCATACCTGTTATCTTAACTTTTTCTTCCTTCATAATACTGCCTCCCTTTACCCACCCCATGGGGGTGTCTTATAGTATAATTATATTACTATTATTACCTTTGTCAATAATAATTCCCATTAAATCATTATTGATATTATTTAACTTCCTGCGCTTTCATATACACTAATTACCTTTAACAATATATTATAAGATACTATTATTGATATTAAACTAACTATAATAGGTAAAAGAATTCTTATTGAAATTTAATTTTTCTAAAAGAAAAAGCTACCTAAAAATAGGTAGCTAATTTTATTATTTAACTGAATCTATAACATCTTGTACAGCTTTTACATAAGTTCCAACTTTAATTGAAACTCCTGATACTGCATCAGTATTTCCATCATCATTAATTAATTTTACCTTTGAAAGATCGAAATTATTATCAACTATGAACTTTTGTAATAAATCCATTTGTTCATGCCAATGCTTAGCTTCGCCTTCCTTCATTACGTATTTACCTTCTTCAGATGCTTTTCTCTTCATAGATCCATCTTCTTGCTTAACATCTATATTTACTGCAATTGCTTTTCCATGATTAAACACAACTTTAGTAACTACCATGTCCTTCTTTTTACCAGTTGGATCATAAGGGCTTTCAACTATTTTTGCTCCAGTAAATCCAGTTTCTAAATCTTTTCCTTCTTTAGTTGCGTCTATAACGTCTTGTATAGCTTTTACATAAGCTCCAACTTTAATTGAAACTCCTGATACAGCATCTGTATTTCCATCATCATTAGTTAATTTCACCTTAGATACATCAACTTTATTTTCATTTAAGAAAGCTTCTAACAACTCCATTTGTTCTCCCCAGTTTTTAGCTTCGCCTTCCTTCATTACATAGTTGCCTTTTTTAGCTTCTTCCTTTTTCATTGTTCCATTTTCTTGACGAACGTCTACGGAAACATTTACAGCTTCCCCATCTTTAAACTCAACATTTGTTACGATGACATCCCCTTTTTTCCCTGTTTCATCATAAAGCTTTTCATAAGTTTTAGTACCAGTAAATTTTTGACTTTGCTCAACATTTGATCCATTAGTACTTGTACCTTTTTCTTCTTTGCCTCCACAACCTACTAATAAAGCTGTTGATAATAAGCAAATAGCAATTAATTTTTTTGATTGCATATAATCTCCCCCTAATAATTAAAATCAAGGTAATTGTATACTTAAATTGAACATTTTTCAATAACTTTGTTAATAAAATATCTATCCCCTTATGATAATTTGATTATTTTATATGCAACTTTGTATTAATATATAATTATAATCAAGTTTTTATTAATACTTTTTCTTAAATCCCTTATTTTATTTACTAATATACCATTTTTTTACTTTAAAGTTTTTAATATTCATAACATTATATTACGTAATAAAAAACCTTATAAAATTCTTCACTTAATCTTATTTTTATAAAAATCATCAATATTATTCCTAATTGCGTATATAGTTGCTTGAACTCTATCTTCAACGCCAATTTTTTTAAACATACTTGTTATATAATTTTTTATAGTTTTCTCAGATAAAAATAGTTTGTCTGCTATTTCTTTATTCTTTAATCCTCTTGAAATTTCAAATAGAATGCTTAGTTCTCTATCTGTTAATAAGTTTAAAGCTTCATTTTTCTTATTTTCAGATGAGCCACCGTACTTAAAATCACTAAACATAACTTTTATTAAAGCTTTATCTATGTATTTATCTCCCAAATAAACGGTTCTTATAGCTGTAACAACTTCAATACCAGCAGATTCCTTTAATATATATGCATCTGCTCCTATATCTATTGCTTCCATTATAGTATTTTTATCATTTTCTACTGTTAGCATTACTACCTTTATGTCTTTGTATAATTTTTTTAAAGCCCTTAAAGTATCTAATCCATTTTTTAATGGCATATTTATATCTAAAAGTACTACATCAGGAATATTATTCTTTATATTTTTAATAAGTTCTTCTCCATTACTATATTGTCCAATCATTACTAAATCATCTTCAAAGCTAATTATTCTATTAAGTCCTTCTCTTATTAAATCATGATCATCTACTACAATAACATTAATTTTACTCTTACTCATCTTTTTTTACCTTTCTATTAATTGGAAGTTTTATTTTATATGCAGTTCCTTCATTAGGTGAAGATTTTATTTCTATTCTCCCTCCTAAAGACTTCACTCTTTCATATATTCCTAATAATCCATAACAATTTCCTTTTACTTTAGTATTTAATAAAGTTTCTTTTACATTAAACCCTATTCCATTATCTTGTACAAATATTGATATATAGTCTTCTATATAATTAATTCTTAAATCTACTATTTGGGCTTTAGAATGTTTTTTTACATTATTTAATATTTCTTGAATTATTCTGTATGCTGCTATTTGAATTATTTTATCAACTTCAATATGTAACTCTTCAATAAATGAATTAATTTCAATATTATTTTCCGTAGAAACTCTATTTAAATTTTCTTTTATAGCTTCAGTTAATCCTCTTTCTTCTAATGATAATGGTCTTAAATCATAAATAATTCCTCTTACTTCCTTTAAGGCCATTTTTACATTTCCCTTAACATCATCAAGCTCTTTTATCCCTTTTTCTAAATCTTTTTTTACTACAACCTTACAAAAATCTATTCTCATCATAGCATTTGCTATATATTGAGCAGGTCCGTCATGTATTTCTCTTGCTATTCTTCTTCTTTCTATTTCTTGATTTTCTAATAATTTTATTTCATTTATCATTTTAGAATTTTCATCATCTTCCTTTATTTCATCTAGTATATTTCCTTCAAGATAACCTAATGCAATGTTAATTTGATTTACTGCACTTTCTGCCTCTTCTATACTTGAATGATAACCCTTTAATGATCTTTCTAATGCATCTCTTCTTAAAATAAGTTCTTTTTCCTCATTTTGTTTAGTAATATACTTTACTCTTACTTCTAATGCTTCCTCATAAACATTGCCAAAACCTTCTTGAGTTGAGTTTATAATATTTTTAGATACTTCTACCAACCTAACTCTCATAGATTTATCTAACTTTTCTAAAGAGTCTACTTCTTCTATTACTTTATAAAGCTTAGTTTTTACTTCCATTAATTCAGATTTTTTTACTTCAAGTTCATCTCTCATTCTATCCGAGATATTAAAAATTTTACTTTTTCCTAAATTAATTTCTTCAATTACATCATTAACTATCTCTTTAATATTATTATCGGAATATTTTGTTTGTGCCATAGTTCCTCCATTCCATTTTATTCAAAAAATATTAATCCCTATAAAAGTATCATAATTTTCTATAATAGTAAAATTTTTATTATACAAAAAAAATGTACTTTATATTAAATATTATATAATAT
>OGSQ01000418.1_pt1 | contig 16625 bp, 13 predicted proteins | sample 1573921 | NCBI WGS metagenome assembly OGSQ01 (sample SAMN03295832, study PRJEB24534) | human gut metagenome | isolation source: fecal sample 7 from infant 4 | host: Homo sapiens | place: USA: Pittsburgh, PA | collected 2014-07 | reverse complement strand
AAATAGCAATCATTACCATAAAAATTAAAAATAATCATGTATAAATAATAAAAAAAGGACCGTCTACGTAAATGATAAAAAATCATTTACGAGACAGCCCCTCTTAAAAACATTGTATATTTATATAACCTTTAGAATAAATCTAGTAATTTTTACATTTAAAAAAGCTCCGGAAGTTTATCCATAGGATTGTTTTCATCATGAATTGGAGTAGATGGAGTATAAATCTTCGTATCGTCAATTAATTTACCAATAGTGATTTTATTTTCAAAGTCTTCATTAATACTATCATCTTTAACTTTCACCTTATAAAGAATGACCAATTCTGTTTCAATTCCATTAGTTCCTATATTATTAATATTAATATCTAAAGAATTTGTCTTTATTTTATTATCTAATTGATCTAATTTCAGTAATTTTGATTTTTCACTTGATTTGTCAACCTTATAAATCTCAAAAGTCCCATTAGATAAATCAAACTGTGAATCTATATTTAGAGTTGCTTTAACCTTATCAGTACTTGTTTTAAATTTAGCTCCAAAAGTTAATGTAGATCCCCCTATAATTTCGAAACCTTCTTCCTCAATTGGTTTCTCTATAATAATATCACTTCCTGAAAGCCCAGAATAAAGTCCATGAACTAAATCCTTAATCGCTTCCTTTACAGTTACTTCAGGAGTTGCTAATATAATTTCTTTATATCCACCTACTAAATTTTCATGTTTTAAGTTTGCAGGCCCTAAATTAAATACTCCAGTATTTTCATCTTTAACTCTAACAGTAAGTTCAATTTCAATTGATTCTCCATGATATTTATTTTCTCCTATATTATTGTAAACAACTTTTTTATCAGGAACTATTTTAACAGTATTTCCATTAACAGTAGTTGCTCCTTTAACGATTTCAAAATTGTTCGACAAATTCAAAGTTATTTCAGGATTAAAAATATAGGGCTTATATTTTGTTGTGCTAATAAGTCTTTCTGCAATTTTAGACATATATGTTTTTTCAACATCATTTCCATCAGATCCTGTTTTGAAAACACTTTCCTTTTCAATCAATAACTCTTTATTATTTTCAAGCTCTATAAGTTTACTATTTTCTCCACTTCCTAAAGATAAAAGAATTATATTATATCCTTTACTTTCTAATTCATCAATTTTACTTTCAGTATAATAAACATTATCTTGAGCCATTATAATTATATTTTTAGTTGCATCTGTTCTTCCACCATTTAAAGTGGTTTTAACTAAATCAATAGCATTATCAAGATTTGCTTCTTTTGATGAATTTTGATTTATATTTTTTATCACATTATTATTTAAATTAGTTATATCAGTTGTAAATCCTGATAAAAGTTGTGCCTTATCAGAGAAAGTTATAACTGAATAATTAGTTTTTAAATTAACTAAAGTTGTGTTATTTAACAGCTTATTAAACATTGAATTTTTTAATGAACTAAAGGCAACATTATTTACTAAAGATGAATTATCAATTAATAAAACTACGTCTTTTTGAGTTGCATTATTTATATCCTTAAACTCAAACTCTTGTGGAGATAATTTATATTTAACAATAAATTCATCATCTTTTGTTATTGTTAATTTTTTGTCCGATTCAAGACTTGCATTTATCTTTGGAAGCTCATTAGATTCAATATTTATGCTAATAGGCTCACCTATCTTGTGACTTAAAGTTTCATTATTAAATACATAGCTTATATTCATCTCACTATTAATTGTTTGCTGTCCAGCCTTAGTTGCTTTAATTATAAATGAAAAGGGAATATCTTTTGCTGTATATTTAACTTTATCTTCGGAAATATAGCCTTCAACCTTCGTATAAGTTATATTACCAATATCAACCTTATTCCCACCAATATTAAGACTAAATCCTTCTGAAAAAGTAATATTTAAAGCTAAATTATTTACTGGATAACTATTTATTATATCAGTAGCTATTTGTTCAAAAACTGTTGTAATCGCATTTCCAGAAGTTAAAAATAATCCACTTTTTTCATTCTCTAAAACATCTTCAGAAAGCTCTTTAGATACCATAGATTGATGAATCTCTTTTAAAACCTTCTTCCCTGAGTTATCTAATCCATAACCAATAGAATACGCATTATATCCTTTCTCTTTAATTAAATCTCCCATATATTTTGCATATTCCTTAGAGGGATTGTCTAGTCCGCTACCAGCACCTCTAACATTTAAAATAATTTCGTTATCTATTGTATAGTAAGGCTTAAATTTATTATTAATATTGTTTCTAAAGTTAACCCAATTATTCCAAGCACTTTCTAAAACTGTTCTTTGAGCACGACTATAATTATCCTGCCATTGAGTGCTACTAAGTCCCCATCTACTACTAGCCTTGTTATTTGCATTCCACAATCTTGTAATTTCATTTTTATCAGCTGTAGAAAGATTATTCCACGAAGTATAGGCACTTGTCCATAAGCTCATATCACTAAAAATCAATGTATTCTCTTCAACTGAATAAAATGTAGGAAGCCCATCTGTCATAAGTACAACAGCTTTATTAGCATCTTTTTTACCATTATCTAACATATAGATAGCTTTTCTTAAACCTTCTCCTATATTAGTTCCCCCTTTTGCTTCTAGTCCATTTATCATCTGTGTAAGCCTAGAATCTGTTACATCCAAAAGCTCATTTTCTAAAGGTCTATATTTAGGAACTGTTGAATCAGAAAAACTAGCATCATGACTTTTGTAGGTATCATTTCCATTCTCTCTTTTTGGATTTATTATTGCTAATGTTGAATATTGAACTATACCTATATCAAGATTTTCTACACCTTTCATTTTTTCAATAAATGCATTTGCTGCCTTTTTTAATTCTGTCATTTTATTACCTGCCATACTTCCTGAAGTATCTAGAACTAAAACTATTTCCTTAGCTGGAATCTCTGTTTCAAAATCATTAGGCTTAACAACTCCATTAACTGTTATATCTTCTCCAACTATTGCTGGATCTGGAGTCGCTGTCATTTCTATATCAAAGGTTGGTTTATCTGGAGTATCTGCTAAGGTTCTTTGATTGAAGCTTAATAAAGAAATAATCATTATTAAACTTAATATTAAACTTACTTTTTTTATCTTATTAATTTTCAAAATTTTACCTCCTTTCTTAGTTATTTATTTCTAAATTTTATTATTAAAGAAAGAGGAACTTCTACTCCACTGCTTCCCTTAACATCTTCTAATTTAATGTTGATTTCAACTGCCTTCATTTCATAAAGGCTACTATTTGGTTTCATTCTGAAGTCTACTGGTCTTATAGTGAATTCTCTTATATTTTCAGATAAAACTTTCGGATATCCTCCTTCACCTATTTCCTGACCAATATTATTATATTTTTTTGCTACCAACTTTTCATTTTCTTTCTCTAAAGTGTAGTAATCATTTAAGAGTTTAAACTTTACTTTATTAGTTTCTAATTTTCCATCCAGATTCAAAATATCTCTGTAATATCTTTTGCTAGTTGATGTTATATTTAAGTTATTAACTTCCTCTATTCCCTCACTTTGAAGTCCAACAGCTAAAAGTAACCCTTCTATTTGTTCAGCTTCTAATTGGAGATTAGAACTAATTTCAGCTCTTTTAAAAGTTTTAATAGTGCTTATAAAAAATGTTGAAGCCACTCCTATTACAACTAATGTTAACGCTAAAACTATAATTAACTCTAATAGGGTAAAACCCTTCTTTTTTTTCAAATCAGTTCACCTCTTATTTTAAAATCTTCCAATCAGTCACCTTTAAGAAATTACTCTTTTCATAAATAGCTGTATCTGATACTACTTTTATTTCATTTGCTTTTTTAGAGCTTGAATCTGTTATAAATATTTCTTTCAACACTTCTTGATTTTCAGATATTACATCTCTAATCAATTCTCCATTATAGGATATATTCTTTTCTCCACTTCCTTTTATGGAAATACTTCCTGAAGTCATTATTGTTCCTTCAAAATCAAAGCTTCCTTCAATAATTATTGGAGCATTACTAATAATTAATCCCTTTTTTATTGTAGTTTCATTTAAAACATTATTTTTAATTGTTATAGCATCTTCTCCTCCAATTAAAAGTAAAGTTCTATCTTCATTTACTATTAAATTTTCTGATAAAGACTTTATTTTATTAAAATCAATTTGGTTCTTTACCGTCCTTATTACGTTATTTGAATCATATAAGCTTTTAAAATCTGAAGCTGATGAATCATCGTTCATAGCTAATACTTTTAAAGCAAAATCTCTTTGCTTTTCAGTTATTAAAGTATTGGAAGCAATATCTCCATCTAAGTTTCCTTCTTTAGCTTTATTATTTTGAATACTTGCTCCAACAGAATAAACTTTCCCCTTTAAATTAACTCCACCTTGATTTAACTTATAGGTATTAGTAGAAGGTTCTTCATAATAGTCTACAAAATAATCTGCCTTCATTTTTAAAGAAGAATCTCCATTTTTACTTTCTAAAAGTTGTAGTTGTAATGGTGAATAATATTTTAGCATTATTCCATCTTCTAAATTACTTGGATCTGTGTAAGCTAAATAGTTTCCTTTAATTGAAACTGATTCCCCCGTTTGATACCTTTGCCCCGTTTGATACTTTTCCCCTAACATATTAGTTACATCTAAATAAGCTACTCCCATAATATAAGAATCCTTCTCCACAGTAATTGAAGAAGTATTTAAAGTATTATTTACTATTATGCTACTTGAATTCATTGCTTTTTCTGCATTCTCAGTACTTGCAAACTTATTATTTATTCCAAAGAAATTACTTTTAATATTTATCTCACTATTTGTGCTGTTTAGAGCTAAATCATTATTTAAAATTAAATCCTTAGTTATAGTAATACTATTTTCATCTGAGGATATATCTCTTGAGCTTTTTCCTACATATAAATTATTAGCATAAACTTCTCCATCAACTTTACTCTTTTCTACCTTATTCTTTAAATTTAAGCTATTAAAAGTATAGGCATTTCCCTTTAAATTAAAAACTGTATCATTTAATAAAATACCACCTTCATATTTATCAAAGGCATATTCCATAGATTCTTGTTTTGAGTTATTTCCTTTAACCCAAATATCTCCTGAAATATTTAAACTCCCTCCTTCAACTTCCATGTTTCCATCTACTGTTAAGGTCTTATTTTCAAAAACAGGATAAATTCCAACTTCAGATATCTTTGCATTATAGTTTGGTGCTACAATCTTAAAGGTAACTTGAACTGTTTTTTTATTTTTAAGGTTTCCTTCAGTGCTTTCAAAGGTTGATTTAACCTTTATTTCAATTCCATCTTCCGAAAAATTATAATCTCCTTCTGAAACTTCAATTAAAGCATCTTCAACGATTTCTGAAGGCTCATAAACTAATTTGCTTTCATTAGATTCATCAATATAAAGTTTATTTGTTATTAAATATCTTAATAGCTTTTCTTTTTTTGTAACTCCATTTACCTTAACTTCGACTTCTTGATTTAAATAAGAATAAAACTCTACTTTAAATTTTTCATTTAATTTTTTGGGAGTTTTATCACCTTCTAATAAAGATGAAAATTCAAGTTTTATTTTTTCATCACTTTTTCTAATTGCACTTTGTGAAGCTTTTATAATTATGTTTTCAACTCCATTTAGACCTGAATCTGCTTCGTATAAGTTCTTTATTTTTTCACTTTCAATTTTTCTCATTTTATAATCACTTGCTGTTACTGTTAGAATTGTTGTTCCTGTGATTGCAAGAATTGAGGCTACTACTATCACTGTAATAAAGGCTGATCCCTTCTTTTTCTTTCTTATCTTCAAAATTTTCACCTCTTTATTTAATAATTAAATTTCTGCTTGAACTTCCTTTAAATAATAAGTTATTATTTTTATCTTCTATTTTTATAGTATAATTAAACCTTTTTCCTTCTATGTTATCTTCATATAAATCAATATCATCATTGATTAAAATACTACCTTCTATTCCAATAACATTTAAATTTGCTGTAGATTCATTGTGCTTTACAACATAAACATTAATTAATTTATCAGTTTTATTTTCTAATTGAATTGTTTTGTTTAAAGTTGAACTTTTATCCACATAAATAATCATTATATTTTTTGGATTGTTGGTAGGTTTGTAATTAATCAACAGTTCTCCACTAGAAGAATCTTTAACTTCCATGCTAAAATCTGGTTCAACACTTATTAGTAAATTTCCTAGAAAGTCTTTATTTTGAATAGTATCTTGTTTTAGCTCTATATTAGAAATTCCTAAAGATTCCTTTAAGTTTAATCTAAATGTTTCATTTTTAATGTTTTCTAAGTTATTTATATCATTATATTCAAAGGTTGTGTCTTCCTTTACTTCCATTTGTAAATTTAACTTGTCCTTAATTACTTCTCCCTTATAGTTATTTAATGAAACTTCCTCCATTACTTCTCCATCCAAAAGTTCAAAGTATTTCTTTCCTTCTCCATTAGTTTTTATAACAATTTCGTCATAAGCCTTTATTTCTTCTAAAAATCTTTGTCCATGAAAACTAGCACTTTGCTTTATTTCTGCCTTTAAATTATTTTTTAAACTTCCTAAAGCATAACCTGAAATAGGAACTATAATTATGCCTAAAAGGGCAAGACTAATTATTATCTCAATTAATGTCATACCCTTTTTTCTTTTTATTTTTTTCATTTATTCACCTACTTTTTTATGATATTAACTCCATTCCCTTCAGTTATAATATCAATTCTAGGATTTTTATCATCATCATTTTCTAGGATAACTTCTATCTTTTTAGTTGTTTTATTTATAACCTTAAAGTTTATTTTATGAATATCAGCTTCAACAGTTCTTTTTTCACTTAAAATATGAATAGTAATTTTTTCTGAATTAGGTTTAAATTCTTTTAATGAATAATCTTTTGGATAGCTTGAATCTAAATTTTTATATTTGTAGTGTAGCTTTCCATCTACTTCTTCTAAAACTATTTCAACTTCATCATTCTTATTGTCTGAAGAAATACTTGAACCTGTTTCATCTGCTGTTGATTTCATTGAAAAACTATTTAGTTCTGAATCAGAAGCTTTTAAAACTATTGAAAAATCTGCTTTAGCTTCTTCTTTTTCCTCAATTACTGAATACGCTCCACTTGCTGATCCTGAACTGAAAAGATCTTCTTTACCATAAATATTTTTTAACTTCCATTTTAAATATTCACTATCTGCATCCTTTATTTTAGGAACTCCATGATATTCCAAGTTCATAGTTCCTGAAAGAGTACTTTCTGAAGTTGCTGTTATAGTTATATTGGTTATAGCTATTATTCTTTCACTTTTTTCCATTTCCTCTATAAAGGCTTTTATTTCTTTGTAACTTCCATTAAATTTTATTGCTACCTTTAGTTCTTCTACTGTGGCTTCTGTTGATGTATTTACATTTTCTTTGCTTGCTTCTTCTGAAACTTCATTATTGTTATATTCATCAACAATATCCTTAATTGAACTATTAACCACCTCATTTTCTAAGGATGATAATTTTTCAATTGCTTTAACTTCTATCTCACTAAAAATTATATTTCCTTCTAGCTTACTATTTTTAAGTATAGAATCTAACTCCAATATTAATTTTTCTTGCATTATTTCTGGATAAAGCTCTGACGATTTTTCTATAACTAGATTTTCTAAAGCTTCTACTTCTTTTCTTTTATCATCTAAAGTATTAATTGAATTTAAAGTTAAATCATATCTTTCTTTTAAAACATCTCTTTCCTCAATTTTCACCTTTAACTTCTCTGATTGCTTTATATAAATTAACTTGTAGTATCCAAAAGAAATAATCACTGCGCCTAGTATACCCAAAAGGTACTTTTCTCTCTTCTTCATATTCATATTATTCTACTTCCTTTAACTTGCAACTTATATCAAAAGTATAATTATCTTCTCCCGCTATGGCTCCAACATGGACTCCTTCAACAAAACTTAAATTTCTTAAATTATTTTCAAACTCTCCAATAGGTATTCTGCTAGTAGCTATTCCCTTAATCAGAAGTTTACCTTTTTCTATACTGATTCCATTAATAGTAACTTCTGTTGGCAAGGTTCCGCTAATCTTGTTTAAAAGTTCAACTTCAACAACTTGTCTACTCTCAATAGCTTCAATTACCTCTTCTACTTGGCTTTCATAAGATAATAAGGCTGTATTTTTTCTATCTAACTCTTCATAAACCTTAACTTTTTCTAAAATTTCTGGCTTCGATAGTTCTTTTTCATAATAACTTATCTTTTTTTGTGATAGTAATATTGATGCTGTATTATATATAAAGCTTCCTATTATTACAACTACCATAAAAATTATTAAAGAATAAATGTAAATGTTTTTATTTTTTTCTTCTTTTTTCTTCCCTTCATAGGGAGCAAAAAAATTCATATCATTATTTATCATATTATCCTCCTAAAGCCTTATTATGGCGCCTATTGCATTTAGATATTCACTTAAGTTTTCCTCTTTACTTTTTTCTGATAAAGATAAATTTTTAATAGAATCTAAAAATTCAATCTTTAATTCTAACTTTTCATTAAAATAAGTAATTAAATTATTAAGTTTAGAAGTTCCTCCATAAAGATAAACTTTTTCAATTCCTCCTGTAAACTTATCATCATAGAACTTTAATATTCTTTCAATTTCTTCTATAATTTCATCTACAGCCCCTCTAGCCACAAGATTTAATCTTTCTTCCCCATCTAAAATATCCACTTCTCTTATCTTTATTGATTCTGTTGCTTTTATTGATATGTTCAGTTCCTCTTGAATATCGTTATCTATTATCTCTCCACCAATCTTTATCATTCTTGTAAAGGCTAACTTTCCATTTTTTAATATAGAAATATTAATAGAGGTTGCTCCTATATCAATAAAAGCAACACTACCATTTTTATTACTACTATTAAATTCTGAAATATTAGCTAATTTCTTTATTGAATTATAATTAACATCTAAACCTAAAGGAGTTAACTCTAATTTATTTATTACTTTATAATAAGAATAAGCCATTCTTTCTGGGAAAGATGTTACATTGACTTTTAGTTTCTTATTACCTTCCACTAAAACTTCCTCTATTATTAAATATTGAATTATGTAGTGCTCTAAATTAATAGGTAGATACTGCTGAATTTCAAATTTTATTACTGTTTCAATCTCTTCTTTACTAACAAGCGGAATCAGAATCTCTCTATTTATTATTTGAGAAGAGTTCGTTGTAAAAATAATATTTTTAGTCTTTATTTGATTTTGAGCTATTATCTTTTTCAGGCTATCTATTACTATATCTTCATTCATTATTCTTCCATCTGAAATAGCTCCCTGTGGAGTTCCTGTTTTTATAAGTCTATCTATATTAATAGTATTTTTTTCAAATTTACCTTCAACAATCTTTATTGAATGAGATCCAATGTCTATTGCCAAAACTTGCTTACTCTTTTTGTTTTTTAATTTTTTGCTTGATTCATCTAGTTTATAATTTATTTCTTTAGTTTTTACATTTTTGAATAGTTTTCCAATATCTTTAACATCTAATTTTCCTATTTCCTTAAGGCTTAATTTACTCATTCTCTCACCCCTTTTTAATTAGAAAGAAAATGTAGCAAGCAATTCTGCTAATTTGTCTTACTACATTTCTTTATTTATAATCTTTTATTTTCTAAATATATCTATATCTATGTCTAAATTCTAGAATAAAATTAATATTAACCTATTCTATCGGAGCAGGAACATTAGGGAAGAATTCTGTTGTAGTTGGAGTTGTTCCAGTAGTAACTAGTTCAACTTTTATAGTAGATCCATCAACAGTTATATGAAAGTCTCCATCTTCAGTTTTTGGCTCTGGCACTGATTGTAAATGACTAGCTACCTTTTTAACAAACTCATTTGAACTAGCTTTGTCAAGTTTTACCTTTGTAATAGCTGGGGTTGGAGTTCCTTCTTCTGCAACCATAATGGATATAGCATTGGCTATTGATTTAGCTGATGCTATATCAGCACTTCTATTAGCCTTATTAGTCATTGAGCCAAGTCTTGGAATAGCTACTGCAGCTAGTATTGCTAAGATAGCTATAACTATAATAAGTTCAATTAGTGTAAACCCCTTTTTCTTTTTTAAGTTTTTGATCATTTTTAATCATCCTCCATAAATTCATTTTATTTATATAAATTTTATTTATATACCCTTTATATTTTTCTTTACATTGTTCCATACATATCAAACATAGGAATTATTATTGATAAAACTATAACTCCAACTACTAAACCCATTAAAACTATCATAAGTGGTTCTAAAAGGGATGTTACTGTTTGTATGGTTTGCTCAACTTCGTCTTCATAGAAATCAGCTGTTTTGTTTAATATATTATCTAGGGATCCTGATTCTTCTCCTATTTTTATCATAGAAGATAGCATCTTTGGAAAAATATCAAACTCTGATATTGGTCCACTAAGCCCCTCGCCTTTAACTACTCTTTCTCTAACCTTCATAATTGCATCATCAGCTATTTTATTTTCTAAAACTGAAGCTACTATTGGAAGGGAATGGATTAGGGATACCCCTGAAGATACTAAGGTTGCTAAGGTTCTTGTAAATCTTGAAACTATAACCTTTTTGTTTAGCTCTTTAAATATTGGAATTTTTAATTTTAACTTACTCAAAATTAATATTCCATTTTCAGTATTTTTATACCTTTTAAAGGCAAATATTATTCCAAAGAGTCCGATTACAACAAAGATTATATTCTTAGTTAAAAATTTACTAAATCCAATTAACATTCTTGTTATTAAAGGTAATGTAACCCCTTGTTCTTCAAACATTCCAATAAAGATTGGCATTACGAATATCATAATTAAAAGCACTGCTAAAATAGCAACTACTCCAATAACCATAGGATAGGTTAAAGCTGATTTAACCTTGTTATTAATTTTATTTTCCTTCTCAAAATGTACTGACATTCTAAGAAACATTTCATCTAAATTACCACTAAGCTCCCCTGATTCAACCATACTTGTTAAAAGCTTCGGAAAAATATCTTTATATTTTTTCATAGAATCAGATAAGTTTTCTCCCTTTTTTACATCATCTCTAATTTCACCTAAGATTCTTCTTAGTTTTCCATTAGAGCTTTCATTAGATAAAATATCTAAGGCTGATATTATGGGAAGCCCTGCTTCAATCATTGAATAAAACTGTCTACAAAAAACAGCTAAATCCTTTGTTTTTACCTTATCAAATAAGGATAAACTTAAATTTAAGTTGTTGGTTATCTCTTCAACCTTTAAAGGATAAGCTCCACTAGAAGCTATCATTTTGATTACTTCTTCTTCTGTACCTGCTTCATAGTCTCCTTCAAATTTATTACCATCACTTTTTAAGGCTCTATATTTAAATTTTTTCAATTCTTAGCCCCCTCTAAATATGTTTTAATAGTGCTATACTTGCTAATTCCCCTAGGGTTGTTGTCCCATTTAAAACAAGTTTTTTACATTCCTCTTCTAGGGTTGTCATTCCTTTTTCTTTAGATAACTCTCTAATTTCTTCTGTACTCTTCCTTCTAGTAATAAGTTCTCTATGTTCTTTTGAAACTTCCATTATTTCATAGACACCAACTCTTCCTATGTAGCCTGTATTATTACAATGACCACAACCTTTCCCTCTATAGAGCTTTAGTCCTTCTTTAACTTCTCCTAAAACTATCTGACTTTCATATTCTGAAGCCTCATAAGCTTCCTTGCAATTATTGCATATTCTTCTCACAAGTCTTTGTGCAATAATTCCTGTGATTGATGAAGCAACTAAGTAAGGCTCAACCCCCATATCAATAAGTCTTATAATAGAAGATGGTGCATCATTGGTGTGAAGGGTACTTAAAACTAAATGACCAGTAATGGCAGCTTTAATTGCTATTTCTGCTGTTTCATCATCTCTAATTTCCCCAACCATCACTATGTCAGGATCTTGTCTTAAAATACTTCTAAGGCCACTAGCAAAAGTAAGACCTGCCTTATTGTTAACATTAACTTGGTTTATTCCATGTAAGGTATATTCCACAGGATCTTCTATGGTAACAATATTAACCTCACTAGCATTCATATCATTTAAAACACTATAAAGAGTTGTGGACTTTCCACTTCCTGTTGGCCCAGTTACTAATATTATTCCATTTGGGCTACTTAAAATATTATCTAGTTTTTTCTTGTTATCTGGGCTTAATCCCATTACTTCTTTTCCAATTTTATAACTTTCTCTATTTAGTATTCTTATAACTACCTTTTCTCCATTAACAATAGGTAAAATTGAAACTCTAAGGTCCACATTATAATTTCCTATTTTAGTTATTATTCTTCCATCTTGAGGTATTCTTTTTTCTGCTATATTAAGTCCTGCTAGTATTTTTATTCTTGTTATAAGAGGAGCTAAACTTTCAATTCCAATATTATTTATAGTTCTTAACTCTCCATCTATTCTGTATCTTATTCTAATTAAGTTTTCATAGGGCTCAATATGTATGTCCGATGCTCTCATTTCTACTGCATTCCTAAATAATTGTTCTATCATCTTAACAACAGGAGCATTTTTTACATCATCAATATCTTCTACATCTACGTCTAGATTTTTAGACTCCAAAACTTCCCTACTTAATTCATTTGCAGCCTTTAAAACTTCTTCTGTACTGTAATTTATGTCAATGAATTTTTCTATTTCCTTACTTGATGCAATATATGTCTTAACTTCTAGAGAAGTAGATATTGAAATATCATCTATGGCAAATATATTTAAAGGATCTGACATTGCTACCTTGATTTTATTATCCTTAAATCCAAAGGCTATTAGATTATATTTCTTACAAAGATTTTGAGGTACTATATTAATAGCTTTTTTATCAAAACTTACATTATTTAAATCTATTCTTTCTATACCTGTTTGTTCTATTATCGCTTCAATAATATCGGCTTCAGATACTATACCCTCTTCAACTAAAACTGTTCCAAGCTTTTTTCCTAATAGCTTTTGAGTTTTTAATGCATTTTGTAATTCATATTGAGTAATTTTACCTGCCATTACTAAAATGTCTCCAAGCCTTTTCTTCTTTGATACAGCTATAATATCCACCTCCTAATGTTTATATTAAATATACATTTTCTTCCATATTTAACCAGCTATATTATTCTATTATACTTTCAGTCCTTTTTCAATAAGAATTTATTTTTGAATTTAAATCAATATTTAAATAAAAAAACTAAAATAAAGCGACAATATTTTTTCTCCTATTAAGATACATATAATAGTTCCAATAGCTATATATGGTCCAAAGGCCATTTCTGATTTTCTTCCCTTTAGTTTAAATAATAATATTATTGTTGCTACTAAACCTCCTAAGACTATAGCTATAAATAAAGCAACTAATATTCCCTTAATGCCTATAAACAATCCACAAAGGCCTGCAATTTCTGCATCACCTTGACCCATACCCTTAGTAGTTATAACTATTAGATATATAATTAAATATCCAACAACTCCACCTAAAATGTTATTGATTATACTTGTATCCTTAGTATATAAACCTATTAATATATAAATAGAAGCAAGTATTAATCCTGAAATAATAGTTGATGAATATATGTATCTACATTCTAAATCTATAAAGGAAATTACTATTAATAGGGAAACTAAAAGACTGTAGCAAATAAAATTTAAGCTTAATCCAAACTTTAAATACATTAATAAATATAATATGCCATTTAAAACTTCAACTAAGGGATACTTTATAGATATACCTTCTTTACATTTTCTACATCTTCCTCTTAGAAATAAATAACTTATGAGAGGTATAAGATCTATTGCTTTAAGTTCATATCCACAGCTTGTACAATGAGATGGTGGAAAAGCTATTGATTCCTCTCTTTGTATTCTATAAATACAAACATTTAAAAAACTTCCTATACATAAACCTATTATTAAAATAAAAATCTCCATAAAAACCTCCTAAAATTGTTCTCTTGAAATATTATCTATTATTTACATTTTTTAGTCAACATTACTTTAAACTTTAAATTTAAACAAAAAAATAGAATATAAGCATACAACTATGCCTATATTCCATATTAAAAATATAAATATTCTATTCTAATCTTAAAAAATTTCCTTCTCTATCAACTACAAAATCAACTTCATTATTTGCTATCTTTTTTGCATCTCCTAAAGTAAGCATATTTATTCTATTAAAGGTTTCTATATTCTTATATTTATTTATTGCTTTTAACTTTTCACCATTTTCTTTTTTTATATCAGCTAGTGTATCAGAATCATTAAATTCTATTTCATCATTAGTTTCTACTGTTTCAATAGTTAAAAGAAGCTCTCTAATTAATTCCTTTGTTTCTACCTTTTTAGTAGTTTCCTTGTATTTGTTTAAACTAGCTAATAATGTACTTCCTAATATTACTGATATAATAAGTATTAAGATTGTTTGTATTCTTTTAATCTTTTTTCTTTTTCTTATATTTCTTTGTTTTTTCATAATATACCTCTAATCAATCTATTATTTTTTTATTATAGATTATAGTTAAAGGTATATCAATACATTATGTTCTATATAAAATATAAAAGCTGTATCACATGAAAGTGTGATACAGCTTCATTAATTATATTAAATTTTAGTACATTCCGTCCATTCCCATTCCTGGTGCTCCTGGCATTGGAGTTTCTTTTTGAGGAATATCTACTACAGCAGCTTCTGTAGTTAAGAATGTTGATGCTACTGAAGCAGCATTTTGAAGTGCTGATCTTGTAACCTTAGTTGGGTCAACGATACCAGCTTTAATCATATTTACATATTCATTTCTTAAAGCATCATATCCCATTCCAGCTTCACAACCCTTAACATGTTCAATGATAACTGAACCTTCAAGTCCTGCATTAGTTGCTATTTGTCTCATTGGTTCTTCTAATGCTCTTACTATGATATTAATACCAACTTGAGTATCTGGTATATCTGAAGTTACTGTATTTACTTCATTTATAATATTAGCATAAGCAGCTCCACCACCTGGAACTATTCCTTCTTCCACAGCTGCCTTTGTAGCTGCTAAAGCATCTTCTATTCTTAATTTCTTTTCTTTTAATTCTGTTTCTGTAGCAGCACCAACTTTAATTACTGCAACTCCACCAGCAAGTTTTGCTAATCTTTCTGTTAATTTTTCTTTATCGAATTCAGAAGTAGTTTCTTCTATTTGAGCTCTTATTTGAGAAACTCTTTCTTTAATAGCTTCACTATTTCCTTTTCCATTAACTATAGTAGTATTTTCCTTTGTAACTTTTATACTTTCACATTGTCCAAGCATATCTAAAGTTACTTCCTTTATGTCTATGCCAAGTTCTTCTGATATAACTGTACCACCTGTTAATATAGCTATATCTTGAAGCATTTCTTTTCTTCTATCTCCAAAACCTGGTGCTTTTACAGCTACACATGTGAAAGTTCCTCTTAATTTATTAACTACTAATGTAGTCATAGCATCGCCTTCAACATCTTCAGCTATAATAAGTAATTTCTTACCTTGTTGAACTATTTGCTCTAATATTGGAAGTAATTCTTGAATATTTGAGATTTTCTTATCAGCAATTAATATTAGTGGATTATCTAAAACTGCTTCCATTTTTTCTGTATCTGTTACCATGTAAGCTGATACATATCCTCTATCAAATTGCATACCTTCAACTACATCAAGTTCAGTACCCATTGATTTTGATTCTTCAACAGTGATAACACCTTCGTTACCTACCTTTTCCATAGCGTCAGATATTAATTTACCTACTTCTTCATCTGCCGCTGAAATAGCTGCAACTCTTGCAATATCTTCTTTTCCATCAACAGGTTTAGAAATTTTCTTTATTTCTTCAACAGCCTTATCAACAGCCATTCTAATACCATTTCTAATTAAGATTGGGTTTGCTCCAGCTGTAACATTCTTTAAGCCTTCTCTTATAATTGCTTGTGCTAAAAGTGTTGCTGTAGTAGTACCATCCCCTGCTACATCATTAGTTTTAGTAGCAACTTCTTTAACTAATTGAGCTCCCATATTTTCATATGGATCTTCTAATTCGATTTCTCTTGCAATTGAAACACCATCATTAGTTATTAAAGGTGCTCCAAATTTCTTATCTAATACAACATTTCTTCCCTTTGGTCCTAATGTAACTTTTACAGTATCTGCTAATGTATCAACGCCTACTTGCATTGCTCTTCTAGCTTCTTCGCTAAATTTAATCATCTTTGCCATAATTTATTCCTCCCTTACTCAACTATTGCTAAAATATCATCTTGTTTTAAAATAGTGTACTCTTCGCCTTCAACTTTTACTTCAGTTCCAGCGTATTTTGAATAAAGTACCTTATCCCCAACTTTTACTTCCATATCTACTCTTTTTCCATCTACTATAGCTCCAGGTCCAACAGCTACAACTTTTGCTTCCTGTGGTCTTTCCTTTGCTGCACCTGTTAAAACTATTCCACTTTTTGTAGTTTCTTCTGCTTCTAGTTTCTTAATTACTACTCTATCTGCTAGTGGTTTGAT
>OGSQ01000415.1_pt1 | contig 16770 bp, 13 predicted proteins | sample 1573921 | NCBI WGS metagenome assembly OGSQ01 (sample SAMN03295832, study PRJEB24534) | human gut metagenome | isolation source: fecal sample 7 from infant 4 | host: Homo sapiens | place: USA: Pittsburgh, PA | collected 2014-07 | reverse complement strand
GTATTTATGGAAACATATGCTATAACTTTTTATTTAAATGAAGATAGTCATACTTGTGGATGCGAAGGACATGATCACGATCACAATCATGATCATCATCATCATCGTGATGATTATGATATTATTGCAACTATAAAATCTCTTGGAGCATGGGCTAACTTTATGCCTGATAGTTATTTAGTTAAAACTACCTCTTCTGCAAAGGAAATTGCTGAAAAGATACAAGCTTTCTTAGAAGCTGGTGATTTACTTTTTGTAACTAAGGTCGCTAAGGATGATGTAGCATCATTGACTCCTGGAGTTGTTGATTGGATAAACTCATAATTCAAAGAGATATTTAAGATAAAAAAGTGTAGCAACTTAATATTGCTATGCTTTTTTATGTTAATCAAATGAAATTATGGATATAAATTGTCCAAAATTATATATTATGTATATTATTCCCCTATATTCTGTTTATTGCTTTATATAATTAAGTTTTCCTTATATGAAAATTTAAACTAATTAATCTATAATAACTAAAAAAGGAGTGATTTTTTTGATAGATGCATTAACCATATTTTTATTACAGTTAGTTTATGTTCCACTTCTTACCTTAAGAACTACCTTTGTTGTTAAAGGGAAGAAGATTCAAGCATCTTTATTTGCTTTTTTAGAAGCAATTATTTACATAGTAAGCTTAGGTATAGTATTTTCTGATTTAAAAAACTTTTTAAACATAGGTGCATATATAATTGGTTATGGAATAGGAATTTATATTGGTGGAAGAATTGAAGAAAAATTAGCAATTGGATATAGATCAGTTCATGTGAATTTAACAAAATATAATGAAGAACTTGTCAATAAGCTTAGAGAGTTAAGATTTGGTGTTACTGTCTATGAAGGAGAAGGAATAAATAAAGAAAAGAGATACAAGCTTGAAATTGTTTCTCATAGAAGTAGAGAAACTGAAGTTATTTCTTTAATTCAATCTATAGAAAAAAATGCTTTTATTGTTTCTTATGAACCTACTCAGTATAAAGGTGGCTATATTACAAAACAACTTAAAAGATTTTAACAAAAAGAGTCATAAATAGCATAATTTTATGGCTCTTTTTATAGTTCTAAATTATCTCTGCTTATTATTACTGCTAAGAATGTAAATAAACTAGCTAAAAATGATTTATAACTTGATACTACTTCTTTATTACTACAGTCATTTTTATGTTCACATTTATTTTCTTGTAATAAGGTATAATTTAAAATTAAAAACATTCCTGTTGTAAATAAAAACATAGTGTTAGTTAATCTAGGAAAATTAGTTGTGTCTATAAAATCATCTGAAAAATTTGTATTAAATAATTCATCTAAGATATGTGCTTTTAAGCTGTGGACATAATATAAATTTAAAATTGTTGCAATAACTATTATAGTCACTAAATCTATACTTAAATTTATAATACCTAATTCTTCAAAGAGCTCTTCCATATTAGGTGTTTCAGTGGTAGCACCCTCTTCTACTTCTTCTATACTAGGTTCACTTTCTTCCTGTGTTCTTGTAGTTGAAGCTGTTCTTCTTTCCACTCTCCGTCCCCCAAAAAGATCTGCTGCTCCTCTTCCCCTTTTTTTTCTATGTTTTCTTTTAGACAAAAAATACCCCACCTTAAAGACATAGTTATAATATAAGCTATGCACTTATTATTAGTGAGGTACTATTTTAAAAATATTTAATTGGCTTCTTCCTTATCTGCAAACTGGCTATTATAAAGATTTTCATAAAAACCACCTTGCTTCATTAACTCTTCATGAGTTCCTTGTTCTATTATATTTCCATCATTCATTACTAAGATTAAATCTGCACTTCTTATAGTTGAAAGTCTATGAGCAATAACAAAACTAGTTCTACCTTTCATTATATTTCTCATTGCTTTTTGAAGTAATAATTCTAATCTAGTATCTACTGAACTTGTGGCTTCATCTAGAATTAATATTGCTGGATCTTTAAGAATAGCCCTAGCAATTGTTAAAAGTTGTTTTTCACCTTGAGATATGTTAGAAGCTTCTTCATTTAAGAACATATTATATCCATCAGGTAAGGTTTTTATAAAATGATGTACATTTGCAATTTTTGCAGCTTCAATTATTTCTTCTTTGCTTGCTCCAAATCTACCGTATTCAATATTATCATAAATAGTTCCATTAAATAACCAAGTATCTTGAAGCACCATTCCAAAGATTTCTCGTAAATCTTCACGTTTCATATCTCTTATATCAACGCCATCAATCTTTATAGAGCCACCTTTAATCTCGTAAAATCTCATTAGAAGATTAATTAAAGTTGTTTTTCCTGCTCCAGTTGGTCCAACAATAGCTACCATTTGACCACTTTTTACTTCTGCACTTAAGTCTTCTATAAGTATCTTATCATCACTATATCCAAACTTTACATGTTCAAAGCTTACATTTCCTTTAGGATTATTAATCTTTATAGAATTTTCTTTATCAATTATATCTTCCTCTTCATCTAAGAATTCAAAAACTCTGTGTGCTGATGCAAAAGCTGATTGTATGGCAGATGATAATTGAGTTACTTGAGATAATGGTTGATTTATTTGCCATATATAACGTATAAACGCTTGTAAATTACCTACAGTAATTCCTCCTGAAAGTGAAATAATAGCTCCTGTAATACCTACAACTGCTATTCCTAAATAACTAACAAGGCTTACTAAAGGAGACATTATACTTGATATAAATTGAGCCTTAAATCCCATTGCACGCAGGTCTTCATTAGCTTCCATAAAATCCTTTAAAGCATCATTTTCCTTCCCATATAGCTTTATTTCATTAAAACCTGTATATAATTCTTGTACTCTCCCATTAAGCTTTCCTAAAGCTTCCTGTTGCTTATTAAATAGATTTTGTGATTTATTTACTATTATTTTTGTTATTATTAAACTTAAAGGAATTATTAATGTAGCTAAAAGTGCTAGCTTTACATTTATTGAATACATCATTATAAGTGCTAAAGCTACTGATAAAATAGCATTTACTACTTGAACAAAGCTTTGTTGTAATGCATTTGATATTGTATCAACATCATTGGTAATCCTACTTAATACATCTCCATAGCTATGTGAATCAAAATATCTTATAGGAAGCCTACTTATTTTATTTTTAACTGCCCTTCTAATATCTCTCATAGTATTTTGAATAGCATTAGTTAATAAAAAGCTTGCTATAAATGTAGAAGCTGCACTACTTAAATATACTAAAAATAATACAATTAGAACTTTTATAATATAATTAAAGTTAACAGAAGCACCTGTAACACCTTTTATAATATCAGCAAAATCTATTGTTAATCTTGTTATTATAAGACCTTCTGTCCTTGGTGCAATTGCTGTAAAAACTGCTGCTGAAATTATAAATAATATAGCACCAAAGAAAGACCACTTATACTTACTGACAAAAGGAGAAATCTTTTTTACAACTATTTTAAATTTACTCATTATGCTAATTCCTCCTCTGTAAGTTGTGATAAAGCTATTTCATGATATATTTCACAATTCTTTAGAAGTTCCTTGTGCTTTCCAATACCAACTACTTCACCTTCATTTAAAACTATAATCTTATCTGCATCCATAATTGAACCAATTCTTTGTGCAACTATTAATACAATTGAATCCTTTGTTTCAGACTTAAGTCTTTTTCTTAAAATAGCATCTGTTTTAAAATCAAGAGCTGAAAAACTATCATCAAATATATATATTTCTGGTTTTCTAACAATTGCTCTGGCAATAGACAATCTTTGTTTTTGTCCTCCAGATACATTAGAGCCACCTTCACTTATTTGCTCCTCAAACTTTTTTGGCTTACGTGAAATAAAATCATAAGCTTGAGCAACTTTAGCAGAGTATTCTACTTCACCAGTTTCTGCATTTTTCTTACCGAATCTTATATTACTTGCTATACTTCCTGTAAATAAAAGTGTCTTTTGAGGAATGAATCCTATTTTCTTACGTAATGCTCCTAAATCATAATTTCTTATATCTATACCATCTATTTTTATACTACCTTCTGTAACATCATAAAATCTTGGTATTAAATTTATTAATGTACTTTTTCCACTACCAGTACTTCCAATAAAGGCAATAGTTTCACCTTTTTTTGCTTTAAAAGAAATATTCTTAAGTACTGCTTCTTCTCCATTTGGATAAGTAAAGGATACATTATCAAATTCTATTAATCCTTTAACATCAGTTTCTTTAATTCCATTTTCAGGGCTTTTTATTATTGGCTCTTCATTTAGAATTTCCATAATTCTATTTGCTGAGACTTGAGCTCTTGGATACATTACAAATACTAAAGAAAATAACATTATTGAAAACATTGCATGGAAAAGATATTCAATAAATGCAACTAGTTGACCAACTTGAAGTGAGCCTACATTTATCATTTTACTTGATACCCAAAATATAACTATAATAGCTATGTTAAGTAAAAAGAAAAACATTGGCTGTGAAATTGCCATAAGCTTGTTTAACTTTTTTGATACATCTGCATAAAGTTCATTGGTTTCTTGGAACCTTTCATCTTCATGCTTGTCATTCCCAAAGGCCCTTATTACTCTTATACCCGTTAAATTTTCTCTTGATATTCTATTTAGCTTATCTAATCTCTTTTGTAAGGTTTCAGATAAAGGTTCTGAGGTTTTTGCTATTACAAATACACCTATTATTATTAGAGGTATTACTGCCGCTAGTACTAATGAAAGGGATGGACTAGTTCTTAAAATCATTACTAAACTAACTGTAAACATAACAGGTGTAAGTAAAGCTGTTCTTAATAATGTATTTGTAAATTGTAATAATACAAAAGCATCATTAGTAGTTCTTGTTATCATTGAAGATACACCAAACTTATCATATTCCGTATGAGAAAACTCTTGTGCTTTTTTAAAAATATCATTTCTCATATCTCTAGTAATTCCTGTTGATATTTTAGATGAACAATAGCCTAGAAGTATAGTTCCTAGAACTCCTACTATTGAAATAATTACTATTACAAGTCCCATTCTTTTAATATAAGGAATATCATTGTTAATAATTCCAGTATCGATTACTTTAGCCATAACAGTAGGTATTCCAAGTTCTACTAAAGCAAAGCCAAATATTGATATAATATTTAAAGCAAGTATTAGCTTATAATTTTTCATATATTTTAGTATTAATTTCATTGCTGCAATTTACACTTCCTTTCTTTAAAGTTTTAGATATAAATAAAAATGAAACACTTTCTAATTATTAGTATCTCATCTTTCTTAAATATCCATTCTAATTATCACAATATTTTATCATAAATTAATATAAAAATCTACAATAATTACCACCAATTTAATTGTATATCTTTATAACTAAGTTTTTTATTTAATAAAACAAAAAGTACAATATTAATAATAAATATTGTACTTTTTTATAATTATAAAATTATAGTTCTAACTACATTTTCTACAGTTTTCTCAAGGTTAATTTCTCCATTTTTAAGAGCTTCATCCAGAGAACATACCCCTCTCATAATTCCAAAGATTGAGTTTATTCCTATATCATAAAGATTTTCTACTCCATCTCCAATCTTACCTGCAAAGGCTATTGTATTTACATTATGCTTTTTAGCTATAGCTGCTACTCCCATAGGAGTTTTCCCAAAGATAGTTTGATTATCTATTGCTCCCTCTCCAGTAAATACAAAATCTGCTCCCTGTATCTTATTTTCTAAATCAGTATGCTTTATTATTAAATCTATACCTCTTTTTAATTCTCCATTAAGGAATGTAAGCAAAGCTGCTCCAAGACCTCCTGCTGCTCCTGCACCTTCAACATTAGCTACATCAACTTTGAATTCTCTTTTAATAATCTCTGCATAGTTACTTAAAGCTTTATCCAATTCTAATACCATTTCTTCTGTAGCACCTTTTTGTGGTCCAAATATTCTTGAAGCACCTTTTTCTCCAATAAGTGGATTAGTTACATCACAAGCAACTTCAAATGTTACTTCCTTTAACCTAGTATCAAAACCAGTTAAATCTATAGTATTTAATTTAATTAAAGCTGCTCCTCCAAATGGAAGTTCATTACCTTCTTTATCTAATAAATGACAGCCTAAGGCTTGAAGCATACCAGCTCCTCCATCATTAGTAGCACTTCCTCCAATTCCAATAATTATATGTTTTACACCTCTATTTATAGCATCTAGTATTAATTCACCAGTACCATATGTAGTTGTAATTAAAGGATTTCTCTTTTCTCTTTCCACAAGATGAATGCCACTTGCACTTGCCATTTCAATTATAGCTTTTTCTCCATTTCCTAATAAACCATATTCAGCCTTTATCTTTTTATCTCCAAGAGGATGTGTAACTAATGTATTAACAATTATTCCTCCAGTAGATTCAACTAAGGCTTCAACAGTGCCTTCTCCTCCATCTGCCATTGGGACCTTTATACATATAGCATCTTTTATTACCTTCTTTATTCCTCTTTCCATTGCATTACAAGCATCTTTTGATGTCATACTTTCTTTAAATGAATCTGGCGCTAATATAAACTTCATGTAATTCATCTCCATCCAATCATATAATTATAATATTATACCAAATATTATTGAAGAAACTATTGCCATTGTCAATCCAATTATTGATTCATAAGGTATAAGTTTTAATCTTTCTCCCATACTCATATTCACACTACCACCTGTTGCATGGAAAAAGCTTCCGTGTGGTAAATGATCTAAAACTGTTGCACCTGAATGTATCATAGCAGCTGTTCCTAATGCTGGTATACCTAATTCTAGTATAGTGCTACCAAATACTGAAGTTGCTACTGCTGTTCCTGAAGTTGTTGATGCCGTTGCTGCAGACATTAATATTCCTGAAACTGGTGCTAATGCAAAGCTTGGCAAACCTAATACATTTATTCCACTTATTATTACGTCCTTTAATCCTGAATTAGATATAATTCCTGCTAAAGTTCCTGTACCTATTAGTAATATTGCTACTCCACTCATTTTTCCTATTCCTAGTGTTGCATATTCATTTATATTTTTAATTTTCCCCATTGCTAATGCACCTGCTAGTCCACCTAATGGTAGTGCTATTAACGGATCAATTTCTATCTTTGCTATTGGTCTTAACATTAATAATAATATAGCAACTATTGGTCCAACTATTGAAGCTAAAAAGCTTGGCATTTCTTCAGTTTTTTCTAATGTTTCTTCTACCTCTACAGCTGTACCTTTATTTTTAATCTTTTGTGTTATTATACAAGTTACTATTAATCCAAATATGGCTGGTACTATTCCTGCTATCATAACGCTAGTAAGAGAAACTCCCATATTATCAGCAGCTGCAATTGCATTAGGATTAGGTGACATAATATTTCCTGCCTTACCACCACCAATCATAGCTAATAATATTGCTGTTCTACTTAATTTAACTCTTTTTGCTATGGCTAGCGCTATAGGTGAAACTGTAATTACAGCAACGTCTATAAATACCCCTACCATTGTTAATACCATTGTTGCAATAGCTAATGCTATTAATGCTTTTGACTCTCCTATCTTGTCCACTATTGTTTCAGCTATCTTAGCAGCTGCTCCTGATTGAATTAAAACTCCTGCTAAAATACCTGCGGTTATAATTCTTAAAATTGCTGGCATCATTCCTTTAGCTCCAGTAATCATTAATGTTACTGTATCAACAATAGATGCTCCTCCAACTAATCCACCTATTACAGCACCAATTATTAAACTGTATGCAGGATGAACTTTTTTAATTATTAATGTAATTGCTACAATTAAAGCAACAATTGCCCCTAAGGCAGTAACTGTTATATCCATTATATCTCCCCTTCCACATTTTATGAACACAACCATATAATACTCTCAATAGTAAATGATTACATCGTTCATAAACACAAATTTACAACTTTTCTATTGTGCATTTGAATAAATGACTTTATAGTAAATATATGCATTAGTTAGTCTATAACAATCTATTGCCTTATTAAATTTTAATCCTGTCAATTCTTCTATTTTACTTATTCTATATGCTAAAGTATTTCTATGTATATGTAATTTTTTATATGTTATTTGTCTTTCATAATCAGACTCCACAAAAGCAATAAATGTTTCTAAAATATCACCACCATAGTTTTTCATTTTTTCAATCATTTCTTTATTGTTTATGTTTTGAACCATTTTATCTATTTCTGATAAAAATTTTATATCTTTTTGTAGAATAACTTTGTCTGTTATATTTAATTTGTTCGCTATAGTTATTGAATTTAAAAGTTTGTAGAAGGATATAGATAATACATTCTCTATATTATCGTATATTACTTTTACTATTTCTTCTGTATTTTCATTAATTAATTCTGTTATTCTTTGTTTTGTAATATCTAATTTAGTACTAAGAATAAGTACTAATCTATTAAAATTTGTATAAATCACATACTCATTTTTCTTTATAAATAGTTTTATATTTCTTCTTAGAATATCATCCTTACTTTTTTTATATTCTATTATAACTATAGTTTTGCTTAGTTCAACATTTATTTCTACTTCAATTCCTCTTTCAATAAATTCCTTATCATAAGGCTCTTTTCTATGAAGCCATTCATATAAATATTCTTCTTTAATTTGATTCTTCACTATATATTTCTGTATACTATACTCTTGATTAATTAGTAATTCAGCGGTAACTCTTACAATTTCACCAAAGGACCTCACCTTTTTTGGATCTCCTGTAATTCCTATAACTCCAATTATTCTACTATTAAAGGTTATTGGAATATTTACTCCAGGCTTTACCCCTTTACTTTCCTTGCTCACTTCTGTACCTTTCTTTAATCTAAGTGATTCAACTGCTCCTAAGTGTAGTTGCCCTATTCTATCCTCATCACCACTTCCTATTATTACCCCATTCTTGTCCATTATATTAACATTGTAAGGAATAATATCCATCATTTTATCAACAATTTTTTGTGCTAATATTTTATTTAACATTTTATTCCACCATCCAAAAAACAATATTTTAATATTTATATAAATTTATTAAAGTTCTTTTTCAAAAGCTATTCTTTTACTTCCATCTACTAAATAAATAATTCCACAATATCTATAGTTGTTTTTTTGTAATAATTTTTGCATTGATATATTATCTTCATGAGTATCTATTTTTATATTATTTATCTCTCTAGCTCTACATATATCTTCAGATCTTTTTAATAATTCAGTACCTATATTTTTTATTCCTTCTACTTTAGCCACAGCTATTCTATGTATAACAGCATATTTATTTTCTGATAACCATTTACCTTCATAAATCTTATCATAAGTTTTCTCTCCATTAAAAGAAAGTGCTAAAGTCCCTATAATTTTTCTATTATATTCTAATACATAACTTTCACTTCTACTTATATCATTTAATAAAGCTTCTTCATTAGGATATCCATTTTGCCATTGGTCTACATTATTATTCTTTAGGAATTCCTTGCCTTCATTGATTATGTCCATTATATCATTTAAATCCTCTTTGGTTGAATTTCTTAATATCATTTTATCCTCTCCTAAGCTATAAATATACTAATTATTATTATACAATACATCCTAAATATTTTAGAATAATTCCTAAAATATTCAAAAGAAAAATCCATAGCACTTTACACTATGGATTTTTACTCTTACTTTTTGTATTAAATTTCTATTTACATTTAATTTTTTAAATTATCTCGATATTTTACCCACACCATAATTTACTTGATTTTCTACTTCTTCGCTAGTTACCAAATTTGCATCCCCATAAATACTATGTTTTAATACTGAAGCAACCACTGCAAATTCACTTATATATTCTGGCGATTTTTTTCTAAGGATTCCATAAAGTATCCCTGATGTCAATGCATCTCCACCACCAACTCTATCTACTATATCATCAATTTCATGTATTTTAGATGAAAACAATTTATTATTTGTATAGTAATTACATTGTAATGTATTTACTGAAGCAGACTTGATTTCTCTAAAGGAAGAAAAAATATGCTTTATATTAGGATATTCTTTGCTTATTTTATCATAGTAACACTTTAACTTCTCATATTTATCTTCTTTATCACATTTCATATTTAATATATTTTCGGCATCAAGTATTCCTGCTGATAAAATATTAACATATGGTAAAACCAATTTTGTAACCTTACTTGCTTCTTCTAAACTCCACATTTTAGCTCTATAATTTGAATCATAGCTTACTAAAATATTATTTTTTCTGCAATATTCAAGCATCTTAAATGTCAACTTTCTAACGTCCTCAGATATTGCTAAAGTTATTCCTGAAAAATGAAATATATCAACATCTTTTAATACTTCTTCAATGACTACATCTTCCTCACATATTGAAGAAAATGCTGAGTTTTTTCTGTCATATATTACTTTAGAATTTCTATTTCCACTGCCTACCTCTAAGAAGTAAATAGGTGTTCTTCCTTCACCTCTGAAAACATATTTAGTTTCTATAGATTTTGATCTTAGATAATGTAGCATTCCATCTCCAAAACTATCTTCAGAAATTTTAGTTATTATTCTAGTTTCAAGTCCAAAATTAGATAATGATACTAATACATTAGTTTCTCCGCCACCATAATTAACATTTAATTCACCAGTATTTGAGATTAAAACACCTTTTTTAGTAGCTAATCTAAGTAATACTTCTCCAAATGCAGCAACTTTCATAATTATTTACTCCTTGCTTCATTAAACTTTTCTATATATTCTTGACAAGTAGATACTATCTCATCATATCTTCCTTCTTCGCCTAATTTATTTAATTCTCCGCCTATGCCAACTAGTGATGCTCCTGTATTTACCCAAGTATCTATATTATTTATATTTACTCCACCAGTAATCATTATAGTTACATGTGGAATAGGACCCTTAACAGAGGATATATAACCTTGTCCAAAAGCATTTCCTGGGAATAACTTAACTACATCTACTCCACTTTCATAAGCTTTAACTATTTCATTTATAGTCATAACCCCTGGTATATATGGAACATTATATCTATTACAAAGTATTGCTGTATCTTCATTAAAAGATGGTGAAACTATATATTCAGCTCCAGCTAATATAGCCATCCTTGCAGTTTCAGAATCTAATACAGTTCCAGCTCCAATTACAACATCTTCTACTCTTGAATATTTTTCTGAAAGTTCTCTAATTATCTCATTTGCAAATTTATTTGTATAAGTTACTTCTATAGCCTTTACATTTCCTTTAATACAACTTTCTGATATTTTTATTCCTATTTCTTTGGTAGTACCACGAACTACTGCAACTACTCCACATTTATTTAAGGCATTTAATACTTTCATCTTAAACATTAGTAATCCTCCATATGTTTTATGTTTTATATTTTATTCCATATATCCACCCTTCATAGGTGATACGGCTCTATCTGAAAATACCTTTAAAATTCCTGATTCATATTTATTTTTTCTTGGTTTCCATAGCCTTTTACGATTTTCTAAAACCTTATCTACTTCATCAAGATTCACTCTTTCTGCATTAACCCCAACTATCTGAAGAATTCTATTTTCTATATCTATTTCTATCAAATCATTTTCTTCAACTAATGCTATTGGCCCACCAACTGCTGCTTCTGGTGAGACATGTCCTATAGCTGGTCCCTTTGATGCTCCTGAAAATCTTCCATCAGTAATTAATGCAATACTTGCTGATAAATCCTTATCCGATGAAATTGCTTCTGTTGTATAGAACATCTCGGGCATTCCACTACCCTTAGGGCCTTCATATCTTATGAATACTGCATCGCCAGGTTTAATTTTCTTAGAAAGTATAGCTTCTATTGCTTCTTCCTCACTATCAAAAGGTCTGGCTTTTAAGATTGCCTTATGCATTTCTTTTGGTACTGCAGAATGCTTAACTACTGCTCCATCAGGCGCTATATTACCCTTTAATATCGCAATTGCTCCATTTTTCCCAATTGGATTGCTATATGGTTTAATTACATCTTCTCTTTTTAAACCAACCTTTGCTAAGTATTTATCACATTTTTCATAAAAACCATTTCTTCTTAAATCCTCTAAGTTTTCTCCTAAAGTCTTTCCAGTGACAGTCATTACATCTAAATGAAGTAAATCCTTAACCTCCTCCATTATTGCTGGTACACCACCTGCATAATAGAAATATTCTGCTGGCCACTTTCCTGCCGGTCTTATGTTTAATAGATATGGTGCAAATCTATGAATTCTATCAAAAGTTTCTTCATCTATCTCAATTCCAAATTCACGTGCTATAGCAGGAATGTGCAATAATGAATTACTTGAACCTGAAATTGCTGCATGAATTACTATTGCATTTTCAAAGGACTTTTTACTTACAATATCTCTCGCCTTTAAGTTTTTCTTCGCAAGTTCTATAATTTGCTTTCCTGCTTCAATAGCTACATCCTCTAAATCTTTGCAAGTTGCTGGCATTAAAGCACTTCCTGGTAACATTAATCCAAGAGCCTCAGCCATAACTTGCATAGTTGCCGCTGTCCCCATAAATGAACAAGATCCACATGATGGACATGCATTATGTTTGTAGTAAGTTAATTCTTCTTCAGAAATCTCACCACGTTTTTGCATAGCGCTATAAGCTCCAATCTGTTCTAAAGTTAATAGGTTAGGGCCAGCTTCCATTACACCACCAGTAACTATAATAGCTGGTATATTTATTCTTCCAATAGCCATTAAATGTGATGGAACTGCTTTATCACAACTTGATATAAAAACTCCTCCATCAAAAGGTGTTGCATTAGCATGTATTTCTATAAGTGATGCAATAGTATCTCTAGATGCTAATGAATAATTAATTCCATCATGACCTTGAGCCATTCCATCACATATATCAGTTGCAAAATATCTTGCTGCCTTTCCCCCTTTTTCATTTACTCCTAAAACTGCATTATTTGCAAATTTTAAAAGATGGGCACTTCCTGGATGACTGTCCCCAAATGTACTTTCAATTATTATTTGAGGCTTAGATAAGTCTTCTACAGACCATCCCATTCCTCTACGTAGAGGATCCATTTCTGGAGCTATTTTTCTTATTTCTTGACTAATCATTATACCCTCTCCTATCTTAATAATTATTAAAACATAGCTCGGATAATGGCAATCCATACTCCGAGCTATCATCATATAATTATTTCTCTATTTTAATTCTGGCCAATATCCCTTATTTGCTTCAATTAAATCATCTAAAATTTCCTTAGCAACTTTTGCACTTGGAACTGTCTTAGATAAAGTTAATGCTTGCCATAATTTTTGATAACTTCCTTCTATCCATGCTTCAACTACTAATTTTTCTACTGCTACTTGTTGTTCCATTAATCCTTTTTCAAATCTTGGAATGCTTCCTTGAACTAAAGGTTCTGGTCCATTGCTACCAACTATACATGGAACTTCTACCATAGCAGTTGGATCAAAGTTTTCAATAGCTCCTTTATTTTCAACTATACATAACATTCTTTCATGAGTATTGTATGCAATTGCTCTTGCTAAATCAACTATAAATGTTGCATGGGCATCTATATGGAATTCACCGCCTTTAGCAGTTCCAGCCTTTATTATATTTCTAGCTGCTTCAAACACATGCTTTTCTCTTCCATTCATTACTTCATTTGCTCTAGTATAATCTTTATTAGAATGTTCTACTACGTAATCTGGATATAAATAATATTTTAAGTATGTGTTTGGTAAGAACTTTGGATCTAAAGCTATTAAGTCTTTAGCCTTCTTATGTGTTTCTTGCCAGCTTGGTTCTGTATGTTGTGTATCTACTTCTATTTGATTTAAATAACCGTTTTCAGATACATATTCTCTCAGTTTTGGCATTAAGTCATTTCCTTGTTTATCTCTAACACTTGTCCACCAACCAAAGTGATTTAATCCAAAGTAGTTAACTTCTAAATCTGCTGGTGTTAATCCAACTATTTGAGACATACGACGTAATGTTCCTACAGGCATATCACAAATATTTAATACTTTTGAATTTGGCTTTAATACACGACATGCTTCTGCTACTATTGCTGCTGGGTTTGAATAATTTAGCATCCAACAGTTAGGAGAATACTTTTCCATCATATCTATTAATTCTAACATTCCACCTATAGAACGCATTCCATAAGCAATTCCTCCTGGTCCACAAGTTTCTTGTCCAACAACTCCATGCTTTAGAGGGATTTTTTCATCCTTTTCACGCATTTCATATTTTCCAACTCTAATGTGAGCCATACAGAAATCTACATCTGTAAATGCTTCTTCTGGATCTGTTGTATATGAAAATTCTACTTCTGGGTAACTTTCTTTTAATAATATTTCAAGAGCTTTCCCAATTACTTCTTGACGCCCCTTATCATTATCATATAACTTTAATTTACGTAATGGAAAACGATGTGCATTATCTAAAAGCATCATTACTATTCCTGGTGTAAATGTACTTCCTCCTCCTGCTATTACTATAGAAAATTTTCTATTATCCATATTGCCTACCACCTTTCATTATTAACATATATAAAAATTAGCTTATTATATATTTTAAATTTTGTTGTTTTTATTACTTATAAGCACATTATAAAACAGTAAAATACCATGGTAAACAATTTCGGTAACCAAAAAAACTTGTTACCCTAGGTTGTAACCTGTTCCTTAAATACGCCTATATTTTCACTTTTTTCTTACTTTTATTTTCATAAACTTATTATGTTATACTTTAATAAACAACTCTATACTTGGAGGATTTTATATTGGAAATTATAATCGTTTTATTATTAATATGTTTGTTTATATTCAACGTTCTTTTCTATATTCCTAATCGATTAAAAAATCAAGAATAAAAATTATCTTTACACTTTAAAGAAATTCAAATTAGGTTAAATAAACTTGAAAAACTAATAGAAGATAAAGGAAAATAGGAGTGACGAATAGTCACCCCTATTTTATTAATTAGCTTCTATTCCAAGGAATTCATCAACGCTCTTTCTAACCCCAGTAACCTTTAATCCATAGATTACTTGAACATTCTCTCCTTTAATTACTACTCCATTTGCTTGTGTTTCATTTTTCAACACAGCTTCATTAACTAATGAGGAATCTTTTAATATTAATCTTAATCTCGTAAAGCAATTATCTACCTTAACAATATTATCTACTCCACCTAAAGCTTCTACAATAATTGGTGCGAATCCAATTTCACCATTACCACCTTTTGCTGCTACTTTTTCTTTATAATCATTCTTAGTATAAAGCTTAGTATCTCCATCTTCTTCTCTTCCTGGAGTTCTTAATTTAAACTTAGTTATAACAAATCTGAATATTACATAATAAACTACAAATTGCCCTAATCCAATTAATATATACATTGGCCAACCTGTCTTTTCTATTCCTAGTGGTAAGTTATATAATAAGAAGTCTATTAATCCATTTGGACCTATAGCTGTAACTCCTAGTACATTTAATACAACCATACCTAAACCACTTAATAAAGCATGGATTACGAATAATACTGGTGCTGCAAACATAAATGAGAATTCGATTGGTTCTGTAACACCTGCTAATATCGATGTTACAGCAGCTGGTATTAATATAGCCTTTATCTTAGTTTTATTTTGTGGTAATGCTGTATGATACATAGCTAAACATGCACCTATTAATCCAAACATCTTAGAAAGTCCTCTAGCATCCCAAATTACTGTTGCTGAAAGTTTAGCTATAGTTGGATCAGCCATTTCTGCAAAGTATATGTTTCTAGCTCCTTCAAATACTTGTCCGCCGATTTCAGCTACTCCACCTAATGAGCTATATAAAAATGGAGTATATACTAAGTGATGTAACCCTGTTGGGATTAATAATCTTTCTAAAGTACCATATGTGAATATTCCAAAGTTCCCTGCTCCTTGTATGAACTTACCAAGACTATTAATACCACTTTGTACCGGTGGCCATACATAGCTAAATACTATTGCTAATAAAACTGTTACTGGAATTAATATAATAAATACTAATCTTGAACCACCATATATTTGAAATGCTCCGTCAAATTCCTTTTCACAGAATTTATTGTGAATATATGCAACAACTATTCCTAGTATGATTCCTAAGAAGACTCCCATATCTAGAATTTGTACACCTAACACAGTTGTTTGTCCGCTACCTCTTAAAGCATCTGCTGGTACTAACTTTTCACTTAAAGTTAAGAATATATTCATTGCATTTATAAATATCAAGAATACTAAAAGTGAAGTAAATCCAGCTTCAGCTTTTTTCTTCTTAGCAAGACCCACTGCTAAACCTACACAAAATATAATACCTAAGTTAGTTAATATTGAAACTAGTGAGCCTGATAGCATTTTACCCAGTCCATATACAATATCATTCTTTAAGAATGGTAAGTATTCTGCTAATCTAGCGTTTGTTAATATATTACCTATAGCAATTATTATACCTGCAATTGGTAATATCAAAACCGGTACAAACATCCCCTTAGAAAAGTCTTGTAATTTACTCATTATCTTTTCTTTCATTCTTATTCTCCCTCCATTACTATTTTCAGAAACCATTTACATTTTCCATTATAGTCAGCTATCTACTTTCTGTATATAGATTTTGAGCTCAAATAAAAATCCACCGGCCTAGCCGGTGGTTTTGCATTTTCGGGCATAGCCCTTTT
>OGSQ01000414.1_pt1 | contig 16798 bp, 13 predicted proteins | sample 1573921 | NCBI WGS metagenome assembly OGSQ01 (sample SAMN03295832, study PRJEB24534) | human gut metagenome | isolation source: fecal sample 7 from infant 4 | host: Homo sapiens | place: USA: Pittsburgh, PA | collected 2014-07 | reverse complement strand
TGCTTCTTCAAGATCTTTCTTTAAGCCAGTAATTGAGAATTCTATATTTACTAATTGAGATTTTAAATTTTTTTGTATTTCTAAAACCTTATATCTTAATACTTTAGCAGAACGGAGAGCAGATTCTATTTTATTTTGAATAATATAGTCAGTGAAGAAATTATCAAATAAATAATCCATAGCTCCAGAAAAACCATCTAGGTCTAAGGATATATTTATATCTTTACTTAAATCATTTAATTCTGCATTATATCTATTTAGAATTACTTTTATAGAGTTAATGCAATCAGCGGCTTCATTCATTCTAGATCTTTTTCCCATAGTAGCAATCAGGTCTCCACCCATCATATCATAGATTCCCCAGCTTTTGGCACTATTTAAACTAGAAAGAGCATTATCTACAATAGGTAGAAGGTTTTCTCCCTCATTTATTGCTTCTTGAATTTCTTTTTTTTCTAAATAGAGTTTTTTAATCTGATCTTTTAAGCTAGAGACTTCTTCGCTTTGCTCATTATTAAGCTGAGATATATAATTAGATGCTTTTTCTAATAAATCATTGTACTTTATTTGAACATTACCAATATCACATATTTCCTTATTTAAATATTCTTTACTAGAAATAAGCCTATTTAAATAGTCCTCTACTTCGATAAATTTAGCTTGTGCCTCTAAGTATTCATATTTCTCTTTAGTAAGCTTTTCATCAATATTTCCCTTAAGTTTATGGAGAATATATGATAAGCTAATAGACTCTAGTTTATCAACATCTTTTTTCTCTTTAGACAGACTAGCTTTTAAATTGTTATATTTATCTTTTGTAATAGATATTTCTTCTTCTAAATTGGAAAGCTTAGACTGTAGTTTTCTTAAAGTATTTTTTTCTTCTTCTAGTCTCATAAATTCTTCATTATAATTGGTCAAGATATCTCCTCCTAAAATAATAGCGATAAATATATTATAAGGTATTAAATACTACATATCAAGAGCTTGTAGTAAATTATTTTAAAATATTATAAATAAGTAATAAAATGAAAATTTTCTTTAAAATATAAAATAATATACTTTCCAGTATAAAATCTTTATGATATCATTAAATAAGAAAAGTGAAATAACATTTTGAAAACAATTGCAAAATTAGATTTTTTTTACGAGCAATTGACAGAAAATTTCAAAAGTATAATCAATTCTAAAAACTAACGTAGTGGGTAGGGGGAATTTTTATGTCACAACAAATAAAAAAAATAGCATTACTGACAGGTGGTGGAGATTGTCCAGGATTAAATGCAGTTATTAGAGCCGTAACTAGAACAGCAATATTGAACTATGGAATGGAAGTAATAGGCTACAAATTTGGTTATAGAGGATTATATAATAATGATTTCGTACCTCTAACATTAGATAGCGTATCAGGAATCCTTCCTAGAGGAGGAACTATTTTATATAGTTCAAATAAGGACAACTTATTTGATTATTTAGTTGAAGAAGATGGCGTTATGGTAAAAAAAGACGTTTCAGATGTGGCAGTTGAGAATTTAAAGAAAGAAGGAGTAGATGTATTAGTTGTAATAGGAGGAGATGGTACTTTAACTTCTGCTAGAGATTTTGCAAGAAAAGGAGTTAAAGTGATAGGAGTTCCTAAGACTATAGATAATGACTTAGCATCTACAGACGTAACTTTTGGGTTTAATACAGCTATTGATGTAGCAACTGAAGCTTTAGATAGACTTCATACTACAGCTGAATCTCATCATAGGGTTATGCTATGCGAGGTTATGGGAAGAGGTGCTGGATGGATAGCATTAGAGTCAGGAATTGCTGGCTCAGCTGATGTTATTCTTTTACCAGAAGTTCCTTATGATATTAATAAAATCGTTGATAAGATTAAAGAAAGAGAAGAGGCAGGAAGAAGATTTAGTATAATAGTTGTAGCTGAAGGAGCTAAGCCGAAAGATGGTGAAGTAGTTATAGCTAAGATAGTTGCAGATAGTCCAGATCCGATAAGGCTTGGAGGTATTGGTAATAAATTAGCTGATGATTTAGAAAAACTGTTACCAGATAAAGAAGTTAGATGTACAGTTCTTGGACATATTCAAAGAGGGGGAATAACATCAACATATGATAGGATACTTTCTACCAGATATGGAGTTGGAGCTGTAGAGCTAATTAGAGAAGAAAAATTTGGACATATGGTCTGTTTAAAGGATAGTAAAATCTCAAGTGATAGCCTAGAAAATGTTATTGGTCAAAAATCAAAGCTAGTTGATCCTAATGGTGAATTAGTTAGAATGGCTAAGAAAATAGGAATTTCTTTTGCCGATTAAGGGAATTATAGGTGGTGGAGATATTTCTTCACCACTATTTTAATAAAATTATAAATTTTTTAATGGAGACTTCAAAATTTTCTGACAATATGATATAATTTTAGTAGGCATATAATTACAGTAAAGAAAGCTGGAGGGTATTATGAAGGAGATAAAGAAATATTTAGAATCAAGAATGGGAACATACGGATTTTTCTTTGAGGATTTAAAAAGCGGGTTTATTTATGGGTATAATGAAAACGTTCAGATTACAGCTGCAGGTTGTATGAAGTTGCCTATAGCAGTATCATTAATAAAAGCTGTAGAAGATAAGAAACATGATTTCTTAGATAAGATAAAGATAGAGAGTAAGGATAAGGTTTATGGTACGGGTATAATTCACGAGTTTAGTGAAAGAGAATACACTCTCTTTGAATTATTAGTTGCAATGTTAATCCAAAGTGACAATACTGCTGCTAATAAGATTATAGATATTCTGACTATGGATAAAATTAATGAAGATATTAAAGGAATGGGTCTTAGAAACACAGTTTTAAATAGAAAGACTACTGATGAAAGAAATGCAAAGGATGAAATAGAAAATATTACTTCAGCATTAGATTTATCTAAGATATGGAAGCATTTATATAATGGAACATATTTAAATAAAGAAAATAGTCAGATGCTTATTGATATATTAATGAGACAACAGATTAAGAATAAATTAGCACTATATATTTCTGATGATTTAAAATATGAAATTTCTAGTAAAACAGGTGATAAAGCTGGAGTTGAAAATGATACCCAACTTATTAGATTATCTAAAGGTAATTTTAGCTTCACAGTTTTATCTATGGGAATACCTAATAGCGTGTATGGAACAGTTACATTAGCAAAATGTGGGAAGATGATGTGGGACAATGTAATGAATAACTGGCATTAAAATTAAAAATGTGATAACTCCTAGGTTTCTAGGGGTTATTTTTTTACTAAATTTAATTAATATATTTAATGTAAATTAAAAAGCCTTACTAGAACTTTGATTCTAGTAAGACCAAAATATAATTAAATCTTAGATGAATAGGAACTAAGATGTTTATGAGAAAATATTTTTATAAAAAATTATATTACAGGAAAGTTAATGATTAACTATATAGTTATATCATCAACATTTACTGGAACAGTAACATTATCATTACCAGCAGTAGAAGCTAAAGCATTTTGGTTATCGTTGGAAGCCCCAGCAGCAGAACCAGAAGCAGAACCGGCAGCAGAACCAGCGGCTGTAGTTTCAGTTTCACTTTCGCTTTCAGTAGAAGTAAGTCCATTAGTTACTGTAATATTAATATTGATTGGCTGACTATTGGTAGTTGTATCTGTATCTGTAGTTTCTTGACCTTGAGATTGAAGTTGTAACTGAGCTTGTAATTGAGCTTGTAATTGAGCTTGTAATTGAGCTTGAAGTTGTGCTTGGAGTTGTGCTTGTAATTGAGCTTGAACTTGAAGTTGAGCTTGCAGTTGAGCTTGCAGTTGCCTTTGATCTTGCTCTTGACGTTGTAATTGAGCTTGTAATTGAGCTTGTAATTGAAATAATAATGATAAATAATTATTTAGATTATTATTAGTGTTATTATTCTTATTTAAATTATTTAGATTTTGGGTATTAAAGTCATCATAAATATTATCAAGACAAGAATCAAATTTAGAAGCATCATAATTTTTATTTTGTGACATATAGATCCTCCTTTAGTATTAATTTTAAAACTTATATTTAGTGTTGTTAATATAATTTATAATATGTAATTTATTGTAGTAATGATACTAATCTGAGTGGAATAATGCTTTTAAAGTTATATAAAAAGTTTGATTTAATAAAGATAATTTAATGTAGAAATTTTATTAAAACTTATATATAAAATATAGCAATTTATTAATAAAGATTTATTGACAACATTGTATAGAAGTGTTATTCTAATGAAAACGAAGACCTTTAACTTAATCCAGAGAGATTAATAAGGGAGATTTAGGTATTAATAAACACTACAGGCTTATTATGTCTTCCTTAAGTTTAAGGAAGGCTTTTTTTATGAGATTTATACTCAATTACAACGTATATACCTTTAAATTTAACACTGAGATGTTAATAAGGAGTGATGAATATGACAAAAAAACATTTAATTGACCCTATGGATTTTTCTAAGGAAGAATTAGAAGAAATATTCAATTTAGCACATCAAATAATAGCAAATCCAAAAGAGTATTCTAATGTATGTGATGGAAAGATATTAGCTACTCTATTTTATGAGCCAAGTACTAGAACAAGATTTAGTTTTGAAGCTGCAATGATGAGACTTGGAGGAAAAATACTAGGTTTTTCTGAACCTAACTCAAGCTCAACTGCAAAGGGAGAAACTTTAGCAGATACTATTACTATGGTATCAATTTATGCTGATATAATTGCAATGCGACATCCTAAAGAAGGTGCTGCAAGACTTGCAAGTATGTATTCAGAAGTTCCTGTAATTAATGCAGGAGATGGTGGTCATCAGCATCCAACTCAAACATTAACTGACCTTTTAACTATCAAATCACTAAAAGAAGGATTAAATAATCATGTAATTGGACTATGTGGAGATTTAAAAAATGGAAGAACTGTTCATTCCTTAATTAAAGCTATGTCAAGATATGAAGGAACAAAGTTTATTCTAATCTCTCCTAAAGAGCTTTCAATACCTACATATATAAGAGAAGAAATTTTATTAAAGAATAAGGTTGAATTTAGAGAAGTAGAAAAATTAGAAGATGTAATAGATGAATTAGATATTCTTTACATGACTAGAATTCAAAAAGAGAGATTCTTTAATGAAGAAGAGTATTTAAGATTAAAGGATAGCTATATATTAGATGTAGAAAAGATGAAATTAGCTAAAGATGATATGATAGTTATGCATCCACTGCCAAGAGTTAATGAAATAGATATAGAAGTAGATAAAGATAAGAGAGCATCTTATTTTAAACAAGCTGAGTATGGAATGTATGTGAGAATGGCATTAATTGCTAAGCTTTTGGAGGTGGTTTAGATGTTAGAAATAACTAGTATAAAAAATGGGTTAGTAATAGACCATATAATGGCTGGTATGGGAATAAAGATTTTTAATTATTTAAACTTAGATAAGGTAAATAGCCAAGTTGCTTTAATTATGAATGTAGAAAGCAAAAAAGCATGTAAAAAAGACATCATTAAAATAGAAAATATAATGGATATAGATTATACAATATTAAGTTTATTATCACCACACTTAACTATTAATGAAGTTAAGAATGGAGAGATAGTAAGAAAAATAAATCCTGAACTACCAGAAAGAGTAGTTGATGTTATTAAATGTAACAATAGTAATTGTATTACTACTGAAGAGAAATATGTTTCACATACCTTTAATTTAATTAATGAAGATAAAGGAACATACAAGTGTGATTTTTGCGACCATATAATGAAATTATCAGATTTATAAAAGGTATGAGGTGAAATTATGAACATATTAATAAAAAATGCTAGAGTAGTAGACAGTTCACAAGATTTTAATGGAGATATTTTAATAGAAGATGGAATCATTAAAGAGGTTGGATTAGATTTAAATAAGGAAGGTATTGAAGTAATAGATGCAAAGGGCCTTACTGTAATGCCAACGTTTATAGATACTCATGCTCACTTTAGAGAACCAGGATTAACATATAAGGAAGATATAGAAACTGGATCTAGAGCTGCTTTAAGGGGAGGATATACTGGAGTTTGCTTAATGGCAAATACTCAGCCAATCTGTTCAAGTAATGAAGTTCTAGAAAGAGTTAGAAATAGAGAAAAAGAATTAGATTTAATAGACTTACATCAATGTGTATCTGTTACTAAAGGTTTTAATGGAAAAGATCTTAGCCACTTAGATGATTTTGCTTCTGACGAAAGACTTAAAGCAATTTCAGATGATGGAGTCGGAGTTATGGATTCAGAAATAATGTATGAAGCAATGAATAAGGCTAAGGAAAATAACTGGATTATTATGTCTCATGCAGAAGATAGAGGCTTTTCTGATATAGATATGACTATGGCAGAAAATATAATGACCTTAAGAGATATATATTTAGCTAAAGAAACAGGTGCAAGACTCCATATGTGCCATGTAAGCACTAAAGAGGCTATAAGCTATATAAGAGAAGCTAAGGAAGAATATGATAATATTACTTGTGAAGTTACACCACATCATATTTGCTTAACTAAGGAGGTTAACAATTATAGAGTTAATCCTCCTATAAGGGAAAGAGAAGATGTGGATGCAATTATAAAAGCAATTAAGGATGGAGTAGTAGATTGCATAGGAACAGACCACGCACCTCATACAAAGGATGATAAAGAAAAAGGATCACCAGGAATGGTTGGACTAGAAACATCATTCCCTATATGTTATACTTCTTTAGTTAAATCAGGGGCTATAACATTAAATAGATTAAGTGAAATAATGTCTAAGAATACTGCTAAAATTCTTGGAATGAATAAAGGATTAATAAGCCCAGGATTTGATGGTGATTTAGTTATACTTAACTTAGACAAAAAGATAAAAGTAGATTCTAATGAATTCCATTCAAAGGCTAGGAATACTCCTTTTGAGGGAATGGAGTTTTATGGGGAAGTTGAAATGACTATAAGAAAAGGAAAAGTACTATATAAAAAATAGGAGGACAATATGAAGAGTATTATTGTAGATAAGTTATATAAAAGAGTTGAAGAAAGAGGAGTAGTATGTGTTGGATTAGATACTGCTTTAGAATATATACCAGAACACTTATTTGAAGGAAGAAGTAATGTAGAAGCTATAGTTGAGTTTAATAAGCAAATAATAGATGCAACAAATGATGTAGCAGCATGTTTTAAAGTGCAAATTGCGTATTATGAAGCTTTAGGAATAGATGGAATGATAGCTTACAAGGAAACATTATCATACTTAAGAGAAAAGGATGCAATAATAGTAGCTGATATAAAAAGAGGGGACATTGCAGCAACAGCAAAGCAATATGCAAAGGCTCACTTTGAAGGAGATTTTGAAGCTGACTTCATAACATTAAGTCCTTATATGGGAATGGATAGTATTGAACCATATGTACCTTATATGGAAAAGGGAACTAAGGGAGTATTTACATTAGTTAGAACTTCTAATAAAGGTGCAGAAGATATAGAAATGTTAAAAACTGAAGATGGAAGAGATGTTTATAAGGTAGTTGGAGATAAGCTAAAAGCTATTGGAGATTCAATAGTAGGTGATTGTGGATATTCAGCTATAGGTGGAGTAATAGGTTGTACTCATGTAGAAGAAGGAATTGAAATTAGAAAAAGATTTGATAATATGTTCTTCTTAATTCCTGGATATGGTGCACAAGGTGGAAAGGCAACAGATGTTGCTATGTATTTAAATAATGGTAATGGAGGAGTTGTTAATTCTTCTAGAGCTATACTTTTAGCTTATAAGAAGCAAGAAGGAAGAGAAAAAGAATTTGCTCTATGTGCAAGAGAAGAAGCTATTAGAATGAGAGATGAAATAAGAGAAGCTGTAGAAAATATCTAGGGGGATGAGAACCATGGCTTATACTAAATCTAAGGTTTTATTAAATGAGAGAATAGTAGATAACATATATAAGATGGTAGTTGAAGATAATAATAATGTAAAAGCAGGTCAATTTTATATGTTAAAACTTGAAGGAAAAACATTACTTCCAAGACCTATAAGTGTTTGTGAAAAAAACGAAGGAACAATAACTTTTCTATATGCTGTAGTTGGACAAGGAACTAAGGAATATACAGTTTTAGAAAAAGGCGATTATATTAATTTAAATGGACCTCTTGGGAATGGATTTAAAATAGATGAGAATCTAGGTAGAGTAGCCTTAGTAGCTGGGGGGATAGGAACTGCTCCAATGCTAGAAGTTGCAAAGAAACTTAGAGAAAATAATAATGCAAGTAACTTAGATTTATATGCAGGCTTTAGAGATGAAGTATATTTAATTGAAGAAATTAAAGAGTATGCTGATGAAGTATATTTAACTACTAATACAGGTAAATATGGTCATAAAGGTTTTGTAACAGATGTATTAAAGCCAGAAAATTATGATGTTGTCTTATGCTGTGGACCTGAAATAATGATGAAAAAAGTTATTGAAATGTGCAAGGAAAAGAATGTTAAAATACAAGTTTCTATGGAAAAACATATGGCTTGCGGTGTAGGGGCATGTTTAGTTTGTACATGTAAAACTAAGGATGGACACAAAAGAACTTGTAAAGATGGTCCAGTATTTGATGGCTATTATGTAGAACTTTAAAATCAAAGGAGGCATTTAGAATGTTAAAGGTAAATATAAATGGAGTAGAATTTAAGAATCCAGTAATTGCAGCTTCAGGAACCTTTGGTTTTGGAGGGGAATACAATGACTTTTATGACGTTGGTATACTTGGAGGAATATCATCTAAGGGGTTAACTTTAAATCCTAAGGATGGTAATGAAGGAATAAGAGTATATGAAACACCATCTGGAATGATGAATTCAGTAGGACTTCAAAATCCAGGTATAGATAGATTTATAAGTGAAGAGCTGCCAAGAATGAAAAAGCTAGGAACTAATATTATAGCAAATGTTGGCGGTGGGTGCATGGAAGATTATGAAGAAGCTATTGAAAGACTAGTAGGAACTGATATAGATATGATAGAGCTTAATATATCATGTCCTAATGTTAAGTCTGGGGGAATGGCCTTTGGAATTAAATCAAATGTAGCTTATGATGTAGTATCAAAGATTAAGAAAATTGTAGATAAGCCACTTATGGTTAAGCTATCACCAAATGCAGAAGATATAGTAAAGATGGCAGTAAGCTGCGAAGAAGCAGGAGCTGATTCAATTTCTTTAATTAATACATTAAAAGGATTTGCTATAGATCCATATAAAAGAAAGCCTATATTTAATAATGGATATGCAGGGCTTTCTGGTCCAGCTGTAAAGCCAATAGCTTTAAGAATGGTACATGAAGTATCAAAGGCAGTTAATATACCTGTAATAGGTTTAGGTGGAATATCTTCTGGAGTAGATGCAATAGAATTTATGATGGCAGGTGCTACAGCTATTCAAATAGGTACAGTTAACTTTGCCAATCCAATGGCAGGAAAAGAAATAATAGAAGAAATGGAAGCATTTTTAAAGAGTCAAGGAATTAAGGATATAAATGAGATTATAGGTTGTGTAAAATAAAAACTATATAGTTATATTGAATTAGATTAAAATATTAAATTAGTAGGAAATTAGTTTATATTTTAAAAGTAGAAAGTGGATATAAGTAAGTTTAAAAATACTTTGTGTAAAGTGATGAAAGAAGAAAACTTACGTATGTCCACTTTTATTTAAATTATGACTTTATATTATGATACAAATAGGTTAAAATATAGAGAGAAAAGAATAAGTCATTGTATTAAAAATCTAAAGGTTTTTATATATGTAAGGAGGATACAATGAGACCTAAGAAGATAAGCATAATTTCTAGTATTATAATTATTTTATTGATAGCACTTATAATACTATTAGTAAGTAAAATTCTTGATAAGAGTAGTAAGGAAGTAAAAGTTGCTAAAGATTTTATTGAGGAACTTTATAACGAGGATATTATTAACGCTGAAAGTGGATTTAAAACTTCAATTGAAGAAGATGCATTGAATAAGGTAAATAATAAGAGTTCTAAAATAAAATATTCTGTAATGGTTGGAAGTTACGCAGTAGATATAGATGAAGACTATAAAGTTTTAGGCTTTTCAAATAAGAATATTCCAGCTTTAGTTAGTGAGAACGCTCCAATGATTACTTTAGAAAAAGCAGTCTCATTGTCCGAAAGCTATTTAAGTAAATTAACTAAAGACGAGTATTTAGTTAAAGAAGTTAAAATTGAAGGGGATTCACTTTCGCCAATTTATAATATTAATTTTTACAAATTAAAAGATGGACACCCTTATTATAAACAAGATATAAATGTAGTTATTAATAATAGTACTGGTAAGCTAGAAGGATATATTAATTATCCAATAGGAGAGGTTAAATATATAAATGATATTAATATTGATGAAAAGGAAGCTAGGAGTATTTTAGAGAGCAATTATAAAGCTTTAGGATTAGATTACAAAATACAAAGCAATCCTATGATGTATTACATTACTGTTTCTGATAATGAAATGGTACTAGCATATCGATTTAATTATAAAGTCACAAATAAAGATAATAAAGAGGAAGATAGCACTTCTTTTATTAGAGCAGATAATGGAGAAGTAGTTAACTTTAATTTAGAAGTAACAAAATTAAATTAGAAATTTTTGAAATTAAGAATGGAAAGAATAGATAGTTAAATATATTTATCGGGACAATAGATAGTTTTGTGTAAAAAACAAGACTATCTACTGTTTTTTAAAGGAGAAATGGAAGAAAATCTAGGAAAAAATAAATATGAAAATGTATGTGTAGAATTAGATAAAAAGATTATATCTCTATAGGCTAAAGGAATATCAACATCTGATATTCAAGATGAAATTGAAGAATTATATGGAATGACTATATCACCATAAATAGTATCTGAAATAACTGATAAAGAGTTTGCTATTGCTGATGAATGCCAAAAAAGCTGTTGTTAATACAGCCAGATTAAAAATTTCAAATTATAAAAATAATAGTTGATGTAATTCTTACGGAATTACACCAACTATTATTTTTATAAACTCCACCAAGAGTTATCATTAATTTTTTATTACTCATTGTGCGGATATCACTCTTACAGCACCCTGAGCAACTATTTCCATTCAGTTACTTCATCATTAAGCTCCGGAATCGAAGAAGATTTAAATATAGGATCTTTAATTCCAGCTTTCTTTTGAGTATTATAATCATCTAAGGCCTTAAAGGCAATTTTGCTAAGTAGTACAATAGCAATTAGATTAATTATTGCCATTAATCCCATAAATACATCAGCTAAATTCCATACTATATCCATGCTTACTAGTGAACCGAAGAATACCATTAAAGCAACTGATATTCTGTAAATAGATAAGTATATTTTTTTGTTAGTTATAAATTGAATATTTGCTTCACCATAATAATAATTACCAACAATAGAACTAAAAGCAAATAATAATATACATAGTGAAATAAATATATTTCCCCAAGATCCTACTTGTGAGCTAACTGCCAGCTGTGTAAGTTCAATACCTTTAATACTTCCATCAAGGGGAGCACCAGATAATAGAACTATAAATGCTGTACAGCTACAAATTATAATTGTATCAGTAAATACACCTAGAGTTTGTATAAAACCTTGCTTTACTGGATGAGATACTGTTGCAGTTGCAGCAGCATTTGGAGCAGAGCCCATACCTGCTTCATTTGAAAATAATCCTCTTTTAATACCTTGCATTAAAGCTGCACCTATTGAACCACCAACAACTTGGTTAATACCAAAGGCATTTTCAAATATTAATGTAATAATGCTAGGAATAGCAGAAAAATTCTTTAATACTATAAATAAAGCAACTAATATATAAGCTATTGCCATAATAGGAACTAAGACACTTGATACGTCGGCTATTCTCTTAACACCACCAAAGATTATTATTATTGTTAGTATAGTTAAGATAAGACCAACAATTTTAGTATCAAATCCAAAGGAGCTATTTAGTGAAAGAGCAATAGTATTAGATTGAACTGAGTTAAATACAAGTCCGAAGGATATAGTAATTAATATTGCAAATACTACGCCCATCCACCTCTTTTTAAGACCTTTTTCCATATAATAAGCCGGTCCGCCTATAAAATTAGAACCATCTTTTTCTTTATATATTTGAGCTAAAGTAGATTCTATAAATGCTGAAGCAGAACCAATTAACGCTATAAGCCACATCCAGAATATAGCACCAGGGCCACCTATAGCTATAGCAGTAGCAATACCAGCTAAATTACCAGTACCTACTCTAGAAGCAGTGCTTATGCAAAATGCTTGAAATGATGAAATAGTATTTTTATCATCCTTAGATGTAGCTCCGTCACCAAGCAATCTAATCATTTCTTTAATATTTCTAAATTGAACGAATTTTGTCTTAAATGTAAAATATAAACCAATTATTATTAACATTGCAATTAATATATAAGTCCATAGTATATCATTGAATGCCAAGATAAAGTCATTTAATAATTTCATATAACACTTCCCCTTTTCTTTAGTAAAAAATTATCTAATAGATATAATATAATAATTATGATAAAAATGCAAGAAATGAATAAATAATATTCATAAAAATGTTGAAAGTGGGGCATATTTAGGCTTAAATCAATACAAAATGAATATGTTTAGACAGTATAATTCAATAATAAAAATGATAAAAAAATAAGGATGAATATATTATACTCATCCTTATTTTTTATAAATATTATTTAATAGTATTAACCATTATTTTCAGCATTATTGTTATCATCAATTTCATTACTATTGCCACCAGTTCCACCATCAGGTTCTTCTGTTGAAGTATTAGCTTCAAGTTCTATAGTTATAGTGTCACCTTTTTTAGCTTTATTAGCAGAAATGGATTTGATTGTTCTATTTTTTGAGTCATTATTTTTAATTGTTACATTTACACCCTTAGATTTAAGAATACTAACTGCGTCATCAGCATTACTTCCTACTTTAATACCTAAGTCAGATAATTTAAATTCTTCATTAATTACTTGTGGTTTACTATCGTCCTTTTCAGTTGGAAGAACATATTGAGCATCTGCTGTGTTTCTATTTGAACTAGTTTTCTTAATAAAAACTCTTTCTTCAATTAAATTTTTAGGTGTATTTTCAGTAGCTAATTTATTATTATTTTTATTTACTTTAGCTGTAACATGGACATCACATGGACCGCTAGGTTCAGTTCCTGAAATAAACATTTCAGAATATGCTCTAGAACCTCTAGGATCTCTTGCACAAAGATCTGTAGCTCTCTTACCAGAATCCCTACAAATAGTAGCTGTAGTAATTCCTCCAGGATTTCCATCAAATTCTTTATATTCTAAGTTAGCATGTATTGGTGCCATCATAGCTCCCCATAATGAAGCTGCAGATGAACTGTAACTTGCCCCACCCATTTTCTCATGATTATCGTATCCTATCCAAACTGCACCAGAGTAATAAGGAGTTAAACCAGCAAATAGGAAGTTATTCACATGCTCAGTTGTACCTGTCTTACCTATAACAGGCATATTAGGAAGTTTAGCTAAAGCACCATCAAAAGTTAAAGGTCCCTTAAGTAAATCTCTCATAATATAAGCTGTTTGTGATGAAAATATTTGTTCTTGATTAGGCTTAGCTTCTAATAATATTTTACCAGTACCATCTACAACCTTAGTATATAAAGTAGGTTCAACGCGTACACCATTATTACCAAAAGTACCAAAGGCGGAAGCTAGTATAAATGGATTACCACCATCATAAGTACCATCAGAGTTTTCACCAGTAAATTCACCAAGTGATAGTACAGATAGTGTCTTTGAGTCTGGACCATAAATTAATCCGAGCTTTTCTGCATAAGAAAGACCAGTTTCAACACCTAGTTTATCTTCAACCATAATAGTAGGTACGTTTTTAGATAAAGCAAGGGATTGCCTTGCAGTAATATATCCATCAGATTTAAAGTCCCAGTTTTGAGGATTCCATCCTGGATATTTAGCCTTAATTGAATCAGGTAATAAGGCATCATCAAAAACAGTACCTGCTGTAATAGTTTTAGTGTCAATGGCAGGTCCATAAACAGTAAGTGGTTTAGTTGTAGAACCTATTGATCTTAAAGCATCATAAGCTCTATTAGTAGATCTTGCTGGCTGATCACCTCTACCTCCAACTAATACTTTTACCTGACCAGTTCTATAATCAATAATTGATGCAGCAGCTTGTAACTTTAAAGTTCCTGTATCATCAGTAACTTCTGGGTTTGCATATATATCAAGTTGCTTAATACTATTTCTATCATCTAATACTGCTTGGGTAGAATCTTGCATAGCTCTATCCATAGTAGTATAAATTTTTAGACCACCAGTTGAGAATAATCTATCTACTTCTTCATCTGTATATTTATATGTTTCCTTTAAATCTTTTCTTACTTGGTCTATTGCAGGATATACAAACCATTCATAGTTTATCTTGTAAGTAATAACAGTTTGAGAAAATGCAAAGCTATTTGCATCAGTAAAAGCATAGGCTTCATCATATTCTTCTTGTGTTATCTTACCTAGTTCCAGCATTTTCATAAGAACAGTTTTAGTTCTATCTAAGTAAACCGTAGGATCTTCTATATTATCAGGATGATATGGACTATAAGCTGAAGGTGCTTGAGTTAAGCCAGCAATAAAAGCTGATTCAGCTAAAGTTAAGTCCTTTGCACTTTTGTCAAAGTAATATTTAGCAGCAGCTTCAACACCATAAACCCTTCCTCCAAGAGGAATAGTATTTAAATAGGCTTCCAATATTTGATCCTTACTTAATTTTTTTTCAAGACTTAATGAAAGATAGATTTCTCTAACCTTTCTTTCTATTTTTACATCATTAGTAAGTAGTGTGTTCTTAATTAATTGTTGAGTTAGAGTTGATCCACCTTGGATATTTCCTTTGCCAGTTACATAGGTTATTGCAGAGCTTAAGGCAGATCCTATAGTTCTTTTAAAATCTACGCCACTATGTTTATAAAAACGCTCATCTTCAATAGAAACATAAGCATCTAGTAAGTATGGTGACATTTCATCCAGTGTCACTTTATATCTTTCTTCTTCAGTAGGTAAATTGTCTATATAGTTTCCTTCGCTATCAAATAGCATTGAAGGCTCGTTTAAACTTAGTACTGCATTAACATCTAATGGGTCAGTGCTTTTAATAATTGCAAATATATAGCCAAGTCCTACAACAAAGCATAAAAGACCAGCAATTAGTATTCCAAGAAATGTTCCTTTCAATATTTTTTTATATTTCGGTTGATTTTTATCTTTTTTATTCTTTTTATTTCTTTTGCTACTGTTTGTTTTCTTTTTAACATTAGCTTGGCTTTTTTCTGATCTAGAAGTTTCTTTATTAGCCATTTGTTCCTCCCTCATAATCATAATTATTTAATGGTTTAAAATAAATAATATAGTTTATTATAGCATATTTATATAAAGAGTAAAATAATAACTCTAGAAGGTGCCTATGAACTATTATACAAAAAAACCTAAAATGCGATTTGAAATTAAACACCCTAAGACTATATTGGCTATTATTGCCATATTTATTTTATTTAATTCCATAATATACCTATTTAACAAAAATATTTTACCGGCAGTATTATCTATAGGGGAAGAAAGAATGAAAAGAGAAGCTACAGAAATAATTAATGAAACGGCATTAGATATTTATTCAAAAGATTTTAATTATGAAGAAATTATAATTACAGATAAAGATAATGAAGGAAATATTACAATGTTAAGAGCTGATACTGTAAAACTTAATTACTTATCTTCAAAATTAGTATTGGAAGCTAATAGAAGAATAGGTAAATTAGAAGAAATTGGGTTAGAGGTACCTTTAGGATATATGACTAAAAATTTAGTTTTTTATAATTTAGGGCCAGATATAGGTGTGAAAATGACCCAAGTTGGAAATATATCTAGTAGTTATGAATCTGTATTTGAAAGTGCTGGTATAAATCAGACAAGACACAAGATATATTTAAATGTAAGTATGAAGATGAAAGTTATAGTTCCATTTAAAAGTGAAGAAGTAGAAGTAGTATCTCAAATTCCAATATCTGAAACTATTATTGTAGGTAAAACACCATCTACAGCAATAGACTTAAATAAAAACTAACTGAAAAAAGCTGCTTAATGCAGCTTTTTACTTACTTTCCCAGTTAAATACGTATGGTACATTTCTATAATAGCTTTCATAATCAAGACCATATCCAACTACAAATAAGTCTTCAATTTCAAAGCAACAATAATCTGGTTTTAGATCTACTTTTCTTCTAGATGGCTTATCTAAAAGAGTACAAGTCTTAACAGATTTAGCACCACGACTTTTAACATAGTTAATTACAAATTCCATAGTATATCCAGTATCTATTATATCATCAACTATAAGTACATCAAAACCTTCAATATTATCAGGGATATCATTAACAACTTTAACTTCTCCAGTACTTTCTTCACCGTGACCATAGCTTGAAGTTGTCATAAATCCAACTTTAGCTTTTAAATCTATAGCTCTAAAGATATCAGCTCCAAATATAAAGCTTCCTCTTAATAAAGGAAGTACATAAAGATTTTTATCTTTATAATCTTTTGCTATTACCTTTCCAAGTTCTTCAATTCTATTTTTTATTTCACTTTCAGTAAAAAGTATGTTTCTTTTTTTGTCATCCATTAGATTAATCC
>OGSQ01000412.1_pt1 | contig 16827 bp, 17 predicted proteins | sample 1573921 | NCBI WGS metagenome assembly OGSQ01 (sample SAMN03295832, study PRJEB24534) | human gut metagenome | isolation source: fecal sample 7 from infant 4 | host: Homo sapiens | place: USA: Pittsburgh, PA | collected 2014-07 | reverse complement strand
AAGTTGAATAAGTAATAAAATGTTAATATAATATCGAATCGTTGAAATTTTTGACAATGAATTTCGTGGTGTTTAGAAGTAAATACTTTTAAATTTTCATTTATAATATTAACTTATAAAATAAAAAGAAAATTTCAACGAATTTTATTATAAAAAAACTTATTATTTACATATTTTTAATAATAATATGTTATTAAAATGATTAATGACAAATGATACCATTAATCAATAAAGAAAATCATTTTTATTTGTTGAAATAGCGAATTATATATTGTATAATCTTTTTGAAAGTTCGAAAGATAAAATGAGTATACACAAAAGATTAGGAGGATTTTTTATGAAGAAAAAGAGAATAGCTTTAGCTTTATCAGCATTAATGCTTACAGGCTTAGTTGGTTGCGGAAATAGTTCAACTAGTGGAACTGATAAATTAAAGGTTGGTATGGTAACTGACTCTGGTACTATTGATGATAAGTCATTTAACCAAGGCACATGGGAAGGTATTTCAAAAGCTAAAGATGAATTAAATGTAGATGCTAACTATTTAAAGCCAGTAGGAACTACAGAAGCTGACTATATGAAGGAAATAGGAAACCTTTACGATACAGATTACAAGTTTATTGTAACTCCAGGGTTTAAGTTTGAAACTGCTATTTTCCAAGCGCAAGATAAATACTCAGATGCAAAGTTTATAATTATTGATGGTTCTCCTAACAATGGTAAAACAGGTAATGAAAGAGTAGAAAAATTAGGTGAAAATACTGTTTCAGTATATTTTGCTGAAGAAGAAGCTGGATTCTTAGCAGGTGTTGCAGCATCTGTTGAGTTAAAAACTGGTGATTTAGGATTTATAGGTGGTATGGAAATTCCATCAGTTCAAAAATTTAACTGGGGATTCCAACAAGGTGTTAAGTATGCTAATGAAAACTTAGGAACTAACATGAGTTTAAAAGCTGAAAATATAGTTTACCAAGGTACTTTTGATGATGTTGCAGCTGGTCAACAACTTGCAGCAACAATGTATGATAATGGAGTAAGAGCGATATTCACAGCTGCAGGTGGAGTTGGAGTTGGTTCTATTAATGAAGCAAAGACTAGAGCAGCAGCAGGAAAAGAAGCTTGGATAATTGGTGTTGACTCTGATCAATATGCTGATGGTCTTATGGAAAATGGTAAGTCAATTATACTTACTTCATCTATTAAGAAGATTGATAATGCAACTTATGATATAATAAAAGATGAATTAAATGGAAATTTCCCAGGTGGAAAGACTTTAACTTTCAATGCTAAAAATGATGGAATTGGTCTTCCTAAGGAAAACCCAAATTTAAGTGCTGAAACTATATCTAAAGTTGATGAAGTTTATAATAAAATAAAGAATGATGAAATTAAAGTAAGTGCTGAACAAGGTGATTTAATTAAATAGTCATTCTCAGTATAGATACACTAAAGAAAAAGGCGGAAGTACCGTCTTTTTCTTCTATCAAGAATGGACTAGTTTAATTTTACATAAAAAGATAATATATCCATAAATTTAAAATAATAATATAGGGAGGATGCTCATGAGTTATGTAGTAGAAATGCTCAACATTCGTAAAGAGTTTCCAGGGATTGTAGCTAACGATAATGTTACATTGCAACTCAAAAAGGGGGAAATCCATGCACTCTTAGGAGAAAATGGAGCTGGGAAATCTACATTAATGGGAATGTTATTTGGAATGTATCAGCCAGAGGCTGGTGTAATTAAGATTAAAGGAAAGGAAGTTAAAATTTCTAGTCCAAATGTAGCAAATGATCTAGGAATAGGAATGGTTCACCAACACTTTAAGCTTGTAGAAAACTTTACTGTAACAGAAAATATAATACTTGGTCTAGAACCTAAAAAGTTTTTAACTGTAGATATAAAATCTGCAGCTAAGAAAATTGAAGAACTATCTAAATCTTATGGATTAAACGTAGATCCTTATTCAAAAATTGAAGATATTTCAGTTGGAATGCAACAACGTGTTGAAATATTAAAAATGCTATATAGAAATGCTGATGTATTAATATTTGACGAGCCTACAGCAGTTTTAACTCCTCAAGAAATAGAGGACTTAATAAAAATAATGAAAAACCTTATAAAAGAAGGTAAGTCAATTATAATAATTACTCATAAATTAAAAGAAATAAAAGCAGCAGCAGATAGATGTAGTGTTATAAGAAGAGGAAAGTACATCGGTACAGTTGATGTTAAAGAAACATCAGAAGCTGAAATGGCTAAGATGATGGTCGGAAGACAAGTCTCCTTTAAAGTTGAAAAGAAGGAAGCAAAACTTGGAGAAGAAGTATTGAAAATTGAAAATCTTTCTGTAAAAAACAATAAAAAAGTATTAGGACTAAAAGACTTCACATTAAATGTTAGAAGAGGAGAAATCGTTGGTATAGCTGGTGTTGAAGGGAATGGTCAAACAGAACTAGTTGAAGCTTTAACTGGTATGAGATCTATAGAAAGTGGAAATATCATTTATAATGGAAATGATATAACTAAATTATCTATTAGAAAGAGAATAGATGAAGGAATAGCACATATTCCAGAAGATAGACATAAAAGAGGACTTATTTTAGATTATAATATGGAAGATAATATGGTGTTAAAGGTATATAAAAATAAACCTTTCGCCAAAAATGGACTTATAAATAGAAAAGAAGTGGAAAAATATTCAAACAATATTATTGAAACTTTTGATGTAAGATCAGGTGAAGGTGGTAAATCTATAGCTAGATCTTTATCAGGTGGTAACCAACAAAAAGGAATAATAGGGCGTGAAATTCAATCTAACCCTGATTTATTAATTGCTGTTCAACCAACAAGAGGACTTGATGTAGGTTCTATTGAATATATTCATAAAAGATTAGTAGAACAAAGAGATAATGGTAAAGCAGTACTTTTAGTTTCACTTGAATTAGATGAAGTTTTAAATGTTTCAGATAGAATAGCTGTTGTAAATAATGGTGAATTAGTTGGAATAGTAAATGCAAATGAAACAGATGAAAATGAAGTTGGATTAATGATGGCAGGAATAAAGAGAGGTGAAAGCTAATGGGAAAAAATCAAGGCTTAAAATCTATAATGGCCATACTACTTGGCTTATTAGCAGGTGCACTACTAATGATAATTATGGGCTTTAACCCTGTTGAAGGATATAAGTATTTATTCCAAGGTGGATTAAAGAACCCAGAAAGAATAGGTAATACTATTGCAACGGCTACACCTTTAATGCTTACTGGACTTTCAGTTGCATTTGCCTTTAAAACAGGATTATTTAATATTGGAACTCCAGGTCAAATGTTATTTGGAGGATTTTGTTCAATTGCTGTTGGATTAACTTTAGATCTTCCTAAACTTATATTAGTACCATTAGTAGTACTTGCTGGGGTACTAGGTGGAGCTATATGGGCTACAGTTCCGGGAGTATTAAAAGCTAAATTTAATGTTAATGAAGTTGTTTCCTCAATTATGATGAACTGGATAGCTTACTGGATAGTTTATTATGGAGTACCTAAGTACTTTAAAGGAGAATTCTTAGAAACAGAATCAAGAATGTTATCTGATAATGCTACTTTAAAAGCTGAATGGTTATCTAATTTATTTAAAGGATCATATATAAACTTAGGTATTTTCTTAGCAATTATTGCGGTAATAATTATATGGTTTATTTTAAATAAAACAGTACTTGGATATGAATTGAAAGCTGGTGGATATAATAGATTTGGTGCAGAATATGCAGGTATGCCAGTTAATAGAAATATAGTGTTTTCTATGATGATTGCAGGTGCTTTAGCAGGTCTTGCTGGTGCGATTCAATATACAGGTAACTCAAATATAATGCAAATTGGAGTTATGCCAAGCCAAGGGTTTGATGGTATTGCAGTTGCTTTACTTGGTGCAAATAATCCAATTGGAGTAGTATTCTCATCATTATTCTTCGGAGTATTATACGTAGGAAAAGGCTTTATGAATGCTGCTGTTAAGGTACCACCTGAATTAGCAGATACTATAATGGCTACAATTATTTACTTTGCTGCAACAAGCATGATAATGGATAAGATAATTAGAAGATTTAAAAAGAAAAAAGACGATAAGTCAGGTAAGAATACGGATTCTTCTGAAAGGGTGGTGGAAAAATAATGTGGAGTATAGTTGAACAAATTTTTCCATATGCAATTGCCTACACAGTACCTTTATTAATAACTGCTTTAGGAGCATTATATTGTGAAAGAAGTGGTATTATAAACATAGGGCTTGATGGACTTATGATAATAGGTTCCTTTGCAGGTGCCTTAACAGTTTCTAAGCTTCAAGCAAATGGAGTAGCAGGAGCTTTATGGATTGGACTTTTAGTAGCTGTATTAGTAGGGGTGTTATTCTCACTATTACATGCTTTTGCAAGTATAAACTTAAATGCAGATCAAGTAATAAGTGGTACAGCAATTAATATGATAGCTGGAGCTTTAACTGTATTTTTAGCAAGAAATATAACAGGTAGTGGTAATATAAGAGTTAATTCCTTTATACCAAAGGATATTCCTTTCTTATCAGAAATACCAGTGATAGGACCATTATTTTTCACTAAAGTGTATGCAACAACTTGGCTTGTTATAGTTATACTTATAGTTAGTATATTTATATTATATAAAACTAGTTTTGGATTAAGATTAAGAGCTTGTGGAGAGCATCCCCAAGCAGCTGCTGCAGCAGGAGTTAGTGTATTTAAGATGAGATACATTGGAGTTATGATATCTGGAGGGATGTCTGCTTTAGGTGGAGCTATAATATTATTAACTTATGCTGGAGAATTTAATGGTAGTGTTGCTGGACTTGGATTCTTAGCTTTAGCAGCATTAATATTTGGACAATGGAGACCGTTAGGTATTTTAGGTGCTGCATTCTTCTTCGGATTTGCATCAACTATAGCTAATGTATCTCAAGCAATTCCATCATTAGCTACAATACCTGGGGTAATACTAAAGGTATTCCCATATGTAGTTACATTAATTGCATTAGTTTTATTCTCTAAATCTTCACAAGCGCCAAAGGCTGCTGGTGAACCATTTGATACTAGTAAAAGATAGATAAGAGCTGCCGAAAGGCAGCTTTTTTCAATTAACAATTGAGGAAGTAATTTTGTTAGAACTTTAAATGGGTTTTGAATTTTTTCTAATGGTATTTTTATAAAATTAATAAGGATAATGAAAAATATTAATTTAGTTAAAAAATAATAAATTGATTAAGAAACTTAATTTTTATTAGAAAAATATAAGATATAATAGCAAATTATTTAATATATTAGTATAATGGGTATATTAGCAATAAGTATTTAAATTAGTGCTAAATATTTAATAAGGGGGAAGCAAAATGAAAAAAGTCAAAATTGCTTTGTTGGGGCTAGGCAATGTAGGACGAGGTGTTTGGATGATATTAAATTCAAACAAAGAAGAAATTATGAAAAGGTCAGGCTATGAAGTAGAAGTAGCCAAGATACTAGTAAGGGATATTAGTAAAGCTAGAGGAGTTGAAGTTCCTTTAGGATTATTGACTACAGATTTCAATGATATTATAAATGATGATGAAATTAAAATTGTAGTAGAGGTAATGGGAGGAATTGAACCTGCTAGGGAATATATGCTTGCTGCTATGGATAAGAAAAAGCATATAGTAACAGCAAATAAAATGCTACTTGCAACTGGCGGAGATGAGCTTTTTGAAAAGGCTGATAAGGAAGGCGTAATGTTTAATTATGAAGCAAGTGTTGCTGGTGGAATTCCAATAATAAATGGTATAAATGAGAGTTTAACAGCTAATAAAGTTGAAAGATTATATGGTATAGTTAATGGTACAACTAATTATATTTTAACTAAGATGGCTTTTGATGGTTTAGATTTTAATGATGCCTTAAAGGAAGCTCAAGAAAAGGGATATGCAGAAGCAGATCCAACTTCAGATATTGAAGGCTTTGATTCTCAATATAAACTTGCAATATTATCATCTTTAGCCTTTGGAACAAAAATAAAGATTGAAGATGTTTATAGAGAAGGGATAACTAAAATAGAATCTGTAGATATACAATATGCTAAAGAGTTTAAGAAGGTTATTAAGCTTCTAGCAATAGTAAAAGATAATGAAGGTAGATTGGAATTAAGAGTTCATCCTACTATGATACCTGAAAATCATCCTTTGGCTAATGTATATGATTCCTTTAATGCAGTATTAATTAAAGGAAATGCAGTAGGAGACTTAATGTTCTATGGTAGAGGAGCAGGTGATTTACCTACTGGTAGTGCAGTTGTTTCTGATGTAGTATCAATTTTAAGAAGTAATATTGAAAATGAAAACTTAAACCCTGTAGTTAAGAATAATTTATGGGTAAAAGAAATTAGTGATATTAGTGAAATAGATAGCAAATACTATATGAGATTAACAGTTGAAGATAGACCGGGAGTTCTTGGAGAGATTTCTTCAGTAGTTGGTGCTAATAATGTTAGCTTAAGATCCGTAATACAAAAAGGGTTAGATATAGGAAATGAAAACAAAGTTACTATAGTACTAGTAACTCATATGACTAAGGAAGGTAATATTAAATCAGCTATACAAGAATTATATAAATTAGATGCTGTTTATAAGATAAATAACTTTATTAGAATGGAAGACTTTAATTAGGAGTGAAACAATTAGGAAATTAAAGAATTAAAAATGGAAAAATTAGAAAATTATTGAAAAACTCAGCTTTGCTGGGTTTTTTTTGTTTAAGAGTATTGATTAATAAATAAAGGATATTTACATTGAAATATTGTATATATACATTTGAAGGAATATAATAAGAGAAAAACTATAGGAGAATAAATTATGATTAAATCAATAAATAGTATGCAAGCTGAAAGGCTTATAAAAGATAAAAAAGACTTAGTAATTTTAGACGTAAGGAGACTTAATGAATATAAGGAGGGAAGATTATTTAATTCAATTAATATTCCAGTTGAAGAGTTAGAATGGGAAGTATCTGAAATAGAAGATTATAAAGAAAAGCCTATTTTAGTTTACTGTAAGGTAGGAGTAAGAAGTAGTGTTGCATGTAACTTTTTAGAAGAGGAAGGTTTTAAAGAATTATATAATCTTAGGGGTGGAATATTAGATTTTTCTGGAGAAATTGAAATTTAAAGTATTTTTAATTAAAATAACATATAAAAGAATTGAATAAATAGGTTTATTATTGTATAAAATATATATTGTAAAATAATTGACACAAATAAAAAATAGTGATAAAATACATTGTATGTAAAGTAGAAACAGCCGTTTCTCACCTTACGGCTATGCTTAGTAGGGTAATTAGTTTTAATAATATCTAGTTTATGTAACTAGGTTTTTATAATGACTAGAGGGCGGCATTAGTCCTCTATTTTTGTTGTGTATTTATTTAAAATTTTGGAGGTGACTTGATATAAGTAAGGATTTTACTTGTAATGAAGCAATAAGAGTTAAAGAAGTTAGAGTAATTGGGGATGATGGTTCACAATTAGGAATACTTCAAACAAAGGAAGCTCAAAAAATGGCATATGAGAAGGAATTAGATTTAGTTATGATTTCTCCTAATGCAAATCCACCAGTATGTAAGATAATGGATTTAGGAAAATATATTTATGAGCAAGCAAAAAAAGAAAAAGAAGCAAAGAAAAAGCAAAAAGTTACTACTTTAAAAGAAATTAGATGTAGTTTAACTATTGAAGAAAATGATATTGCTATAAAAGCAAAAAATGCTAGAAAGTTTTTATTAGACGGTGATAAAGTTAAAATCACTGTTAGATTTAAAGGTAGAGAAGCAACATTAGGACATATTGGACAAAAGATATTACAAAATTTTGTTTCAAAGTTAGAAGATGTTTGTGTAGTAGAAAAACCAGCAAAGCATGAAGGAAGAAACATGACAATGGTTGTAGGTCCTAAAAAAGCATAACTTTAGAGAGGAGATTAAAATCATGCCAAAAATGAAAACTCACAGAGGTGCAGCAAAGAGATTTAAAAAGACTGGAACTGGAAAATTAAAGAGAGCTAAGGCTTTTAAGAGTCATATATTAACTAAGAAAAGTTCAAAGAGAAAGAGAAACTTAAGAAAAACTGCTTACGTTTCAACTACTCAAGAAAAAGCAATGAAGAAATTATTACCATATTTATAGGAGGATTGAAACATGGCAAGAGTTAAAAGAGCGGTAAATTCACGTAAAAATCATAAAAAAGTATTAAAGCTTGCAAAAGGTTACTACGGTGGAAAGAGCAGATTATTCAAAACTGCTAACGAGTCAGTAATAAGAGCTTTAAGAAATGCTTATGTTGGAAGAAGATTAAAGAAGAGAGATTTTAGAAGACTTTGGATAGCAAGAATAAATGCTGCTACAAGAATGAATGGTCTTTCTTATTCTAAATTTATAAATGGAATCAAATTAGCTGGAATAGATATGAACAGAAAGATGTTATCTGAAATAGCTATAAATGATCCTAAGGCATTTGCTGATTTAGTAGAATTAGCAAAGAATTCTCTTAAGTAATTTAACAAAATTATATTAGAGATTTACTTATTGATAGATTTATAGAGAAGTAAATTGTTTATATATTTATGAAGAAATAGATCTGTTAAAAATAGCTAATGTTAAGTAGAGAAATCTACCTAACATTAGCTATTTTTTATGATTTAAAAAATTATAATGAAGTTAAATCTCTAGACAACTTTAGAAGTGCAATAAAACTCATGCTCCAGAAAGTAGATACAAAAAAACTCCCGAAGGAGTTTTAAAAAGTTATTTAAATAATTCCATAGGAATTATATCTTTAATTATTAATTGTCAATTATTAATTATTAATTGCTTAAAGCCATGCTTTAACTAATACGGTTTCTATATATCTTGCAAAAATATTATATAGTAAGATAAATCCACCACAGTAAATTGTATTTAATATAATGGGTTTAAGTTCTTCTTTAATTTTAAATCTTTTTATACTTCTATGTATAAAGAATAAAGCAAGAGCCCAAGGAATAAGAGCTTCTATTGATACTATCGGCATTAAAAACATTATAACTATTAAAATCTTTTTTATTACTTTATTATTCATTAATACCAGCCTCATCTCTATAATAATTTCCTCTTATCATTTTATCGCTTATATCTAATAGGTTTTCTACCTTCTTTTGATCTTCTTCACTTAATCCATTTTGAAGGAGTGCTCTAGTTGAAAGAATAACATAATCTTTATTAGTATTTAATAAATTTCTTCCTAAGATTAATGGATTAGAATACTCTTCCCTTGGTGCTCCAAAAAGATAAGCTAAAGTTGGAAGGGTATCAACTTGTCCACCATGCATTGAAAAAGTTTTTCCTTCAATATCTTCATTATAAATTACAAAAGGAATTTTTCTATTATTTACTTCCATCCAAGGTTCTAAGTTTTTCAGACTAGCTATCTCATCATCATAAAACTTATGAACCCCTTCATGATCTCCGTAAATTGCTACAACTGTATTATCTAAGATTCCACTTTCTGATAAGTCATTTAATAGTTCACCTAAGTATTTATCTGTATAGTGAATTGAATGGAAATATCCGCCTAGTTTAGTACCTTCTAAGTTAGAGGGTAAAATAAGCTCTTTTTCATCTGAAGGCATTTCAAAAGGAGAGTGACTTGTTAAAGTAATTGTATATGCTAGGAATGGATCTTTTAATTCCTTTAATCTATCTCCAAATTGCTTTAAATAACTCTTATCAGATACGCCTAGATTTATTCGTTCACTTGTATCATAATTGGTAGAGTCTAATGTAGTGTCATATCCTATTGATTTAAGGTTAATTAGCCAGTTCCAATATGATCCTTGATCTGGATGAGATGCTAATGTGGTATATCCCATATTTTCAAATATATTAGGTAGAGAATAATCATAAGTATTACTTGGATACCTAAAGAATGTTGAACCCTCTCTTACTGGGAATGCTGATGTATTGGTAATAAGCTCTGCATCAGAACTTGTCCCATTATGAGTTTGCTCATAAAAATTATCAAAATATAGAGAGTTATTAAGTAATTTATTTAAATTAGGTGTTATTTCTTGCCCATCTATTTTTTGATTTACTATAAAGGTTTCTAAGGATTCCCATTGAATTAATAATAAGTTTTTACCCTTCATCATTCCGCTATACTCATTATCAGGATTATTTTCTTTTAAACTTGATAAGGTTTCTTTAATATTTTCAAGTTCTTCGGCTTCTAATATGTAAGGTTTAGATTGCTCATAGAAGTTATAAGCATCAAATATATGGTAACCAATAGGCGTTAAGTTTGACAGTGTTTGATTAGGAGCCCAAGAATTCACAAAAACATATTGGTTTTCAAAGGATATCTTTCTAATATCTATTTTAACCCTGGCATATCCAAGATAAATTAAGCTCACTACTAAGATAGCTAGTCCACCAACTACATTTCTCTTATATTTAGTATAAGTCTTTCTAAATCTTATATTTCTAAAAGCAATTACTACTAAATCTATAATAAATAAAATGTCTACCATTCTAAACATAGAAATTATTGAACTGCCTAAGTTATCTAAATTACTAGTCATCTTAAACATATGATAATTTAAAAATACGGCATTACTTCTAAAGTACCACATGTCACCAATAACAATAAGTGTAAATAATAAATTTAAAGTCCAAAATGCCCATTTTTGAACCTTTTCATTAAAGAATAAACCTAGTGATAAAAAGGCTGAGTTCACAGTTATCCAAACTAAGAATGGTGGCATTGAATAAAATACCTGCTTAAAGTTAACTCCGTTTGCTTTATCATCTGATATAAGCATAATAAATATAAGAGATTTAATTAATAAGATTACTAATGTTATTAAAAAATCTTTGTTCTTAATACCTTCAATAAATTTTTTCTTTATTCTTAAGGGGAGTTTTTCTTGTATAGTTACTTCTTCCTGTATAACTAATTCTTCGTCATAATTTAACATAATTATCTCCTTTCATTAAATTACTTACTAATAATAACATATTCATTATTGGTATTATATTATTTTTACATTAATATTTCTTAAGGTTTATATAGATCTAAAAAGTAATAATTAGCAAAAAGGATTTAATTATTATATAATGAAGAATAATTAAATAATTTATAATGAAAGAAATTATAAATTGAAAGACATAGAAATGTAAAAAAAAGAGGGGATTTTATGAAAATAGGTTTAGTATTGTCAGGTGGTGGAGGTAAGGGAGCTTATGAACTTGGAGTTTTTAAGGCCTTAAAGGAGCTTGGTATAGACAAGTACATAGAAGTCTTTTCAGGTACATCTATAGGAGCTTTTAACGCAGTTTTATTTGCACAAGATGATATGGTTGCAGCTGAAGCATTATGGGAAGAAGTCACTATAGATAAGCTTATTCCTGTTAGTAAGTTTGAACTAATAAAAAAGGGCTTAGGTCTATTTATTGGTGCAAAAAATATGAATGTAGCTAAAAAGTATATGAATCAAAAAATAGATGAAGGTGCAGTATCTAAAGACGGTGCTAGAGAAATAATTAATAAATACCTTAATATTGAAAAGGTAAAAGAAAATAAAAAGGTTTGTTATGCAGCCTGTACAGAACTGCCAGACTTTAAGGTGAAATATTTTAACGTTAGTGATCATGATGAAGATACAGGTAAGGAAATAGTTATTGCGTCAGCATCTCTTCCCTTAATATATGAAGCTACAGAGTTATTTGGGGGTAGGTATATAGATGGAGGGGTTGCAGATAATACACCTATTCAACCTGTATATGGTGAGAATTGTGATATTATAATAGTAGTGTTGTTATCTAGAGAAGTTAGGGTAGATAGATCGTTATATCCAAATACTCATATAATAGAAATTTTTCCAAGGAGTTTAAATGAAAATATTCTTAATGGAACTTTAAATTTAGATGGAGAGGCAAAAAGATTAAGGATTAAAAGTGGCTATGAAGATGCAATGTATATGCTAGAGCCTATTATGAAGATGACAGAATTAAAAATAAAGCTAGAAGAAGAGGCTGAAAATCCTAAACTTTATAAGATGTTTAATAAGGTTAAGAAGGTTATAAATAAAGACAAGTAGTAAGAAGGTGTACTATAGAAGACTGAAAAGTTGATAAGGAGAAGTTAAGGATTAATGAAAAAATCCTTCTAAAGTTTTTAAAGCTAACTTATATTAGAAATTACTACGGAATTATATTAATAAAATTAACAAAGGGGTTGTTCTTGTGGCAACCCCTTTGTTAATAACTTAAATTATTAATTTATTGTTATAAAATGCATAATAAATTTTACTTTAATAAATAGTCCGACTATGAAATTAATTCTTCCATACTATTTTTATAATTATTAATAAATCCTTCATAAATAAATTCCTTATGATTTATTTCTAATAAATCACTTGGTTTAATTAAGCTTGGACATTTATCTGAATTGTAAATATTGCTATTAATTAATAGCTGGGATACAAATTCTGAACAAAAGTATCTATTATTTCTTTTAATAGGTCTTTGAATAGCGACACCTAAAAGGCCAATTAAGTTATATCCATATTTTTTATCACTATTTATAAATTTGTTAAGTTCTTCTTTTAATAAATTATATTGATTATTGCTAATACTAACTTTATAAATTACACATTTACTATTTTCAAATCTTTTATAAACACCATCTTTTAAGTTTTCTTTTACAAATCCACCTATAAAAGGTATGCTTGGATATATCCTTCCAAAGGAGTACATCTTTTCAAAAGAATCATCAAAGCTTATAGAGACATGAACATATTTATCTTTAGTATATAAATAAATGCATTTGGAAAGTATAGTTCCAGTGTTGGAAAATACTAAGTAAATATTTTTCTCATTCATTTTTGTAAAAATCCTCCAATTGATTTACTATAATAATTATTATAATAGATAATCCTTAAAAAATCCTTAAGAAAATTTTAAAATAATAAAAATATTAATTACGAGTTCATAAAATTTTAAATAAATTACAAAAATAATGATATAATTTATAAATAAGAATTTTTATAAAAAAATAAGAGGTGAGATGTTGAAGAAAAATGCACTACAAAGAGAATTTAAGAAATTAAAATCCCAAGTGAATCATATAAAGGAAATTGCATATAACTCCAAGGTTGGATCCTTAATTGAGCAAGAAAGCTCACTAAGAAAGAAAATTAGGTTGTTAAATGAGATGGGAAATGAAGGTTTTAAAGATTTCTCATTAGTAAAGGAAGAATATGAAGAGCTTTTAGAGTATGTTTCTAAAAGGTTACTAGATGATTATAATAAAAAGAATAATACAGACTTTGATTTCTATGAAGTGGTTAGAGGGAATTATAATAGTTTTATTAACTCGGGCTTTATGTCAGTATTGACTAAAATGCATATTCCTAAATTAATATCAAAGGAGTTTCAAGAGAATTTCCCAAAGAACCCAAAGGATGAATATAAATTAGCAAGAAATATTAAAAGAAGGGTTATAGTACATTTAGGTGAAACTAACACAGGGAAAACTTATAACGCAGTTGAAAGACTTAAATTAGCTAAAAATGGTGTATATTTATCTCCTCTTAGAATATTAGCCTTAGAAAATTATGAAAAGCTAAATAATGAAAATATAGTATGTAATTTATTGACTGGAGAAGAAGAAATTATTAAAGAGGGAGCAACTCATACATCTTGTACTATAGAAAAATTAAATATAAAAAAAGAATATGATATTGCAATTATAGATGAAATTCAAATGATAGATGATCCTCAAAGAGGAGATGCATGGACTAGAGCTTTACTTGGTCTTAGGTGTGAAGAAATACATCTATGTGGTGCTTTAAATGCTAAAGAGGTAGTAGAAAAGATACTAAAAGATTGTAATGATGAATTTGAATTTAAGGAATATAAGAGGAGCATTCCTTTAGAGGTTGAGGGAAAAAACTTTGACCATAAGGAAGCTGAAGAAGGGGATGCAATTGTTGTATTTTCAAAAAAGAAAGTATTACAAATAGCAGAACAATATTCTAGTGAAGGCATTAAGGTTAGTATAATTTATGGAGACTTACCTCCTGAAGTAAGAAGAAAACAATATGATATGTTTATTAATAAAGAAAATAAAGTTCTTATAACTACTGATGCTATTGGAATGGGAGTAAACTTACCTATTAAAAGAATAATATTTTTAGATATTCAAAAGTTTGATGGTGAAGAGGTTAGGAATTTAACTTCTCAAGAAGTTAAGCAGGTAGCTGGAAGAGCAGGAAGAAAAGGAATATATGAAGTTGGATATGTAGCAACAGTTAGAGGTAATCAAAGATTTATTAAAGATAAGTTAAGTGAAAAAGATAGAATTATTAAAGAAGCTGTAATAGGACCTTCAGATGCAATATTAAATATAAAAAGCTTACCTTTAAATGAGAAACTTGCCTTATGGGCTACAAGGGAAGAAAGCCTTGATTATTATAGAAAAATGGATGTAAATGAATATTTAATTATATTAGAAAGCATAAAAAGATTTAAATTAAAAGAAGAAATACAATGGGAGCTTTTAAAGATACCATTTGATATTAGTAAAGATGAACTTATGAATACCTTCCTTGGATATATTGATGAATTATTTGTTTTAAAGAGCAAGGTAATAAGTAAACCTCAATGCTTTACAGGTAATTTGGATGAACTTGAAATGTATTATCAAAGAATAAATATGTATTATTCATTTTGCAAAGTATTTAAATTAGAATTTGATTTTAAATGGATTTATGAGGAAAGAATAAAAGTAAGTAATGAAATAAATGAAATACTAGTTAGGCTTTAAATGGCCTATTTATAATAAAAGACATACTCAATTAGCTATATATTAAATTTATAAATTTCATTAAGGATAGTATTTTAGCAAATTATGTAGTATGCTATAATAATGAAAAAAAAGCTTATTAGGAGGCTTAATATGGAATATAAATTTATATTTAATGATAAAGAATATGTTTTAAATGAAAATAATTTAGAGTATTTTGTAAACGATGAAGAAAATGAATTAGGAAATTTAGAAGTAAGTGATATTTTAAACTTATTAAAAAATAGTGAGGAAGTTGACTTTCAAAGCGCTTATTATGAAACATGTTGCAGTAATTGTAAGGCTGGAAAAGAAGAAAAGAAAAAGGTATTTGATTTCTTAGAGTACTATTTTTATGCTTATGGTAAGGATGGTAAATTTGTTACAAGTAGTATAGATGATGAATATGATAAAAAATCATTTACTAGACTTAATATGGAAGGTGTAGTTGATAGTAGCTACTTAGTTACAATAATTGTATGTAGACATTGTGGTACTTATGCAATAGAAATAGAAGAGTTTGAAGTTTAAGGTAATACAATGTATTAAAAGATTAATTCAGTATAAAATACATTTGAAAGGATGTGTTTTATATGAAAAAAAACTCCATTAACCCATTGCAAAAGGGAGAAAGAAGACAAAGGCTTCATAAGGATCAGGATAATGTAGGAAATGATAAAAATAAGCCCGAATATAAAGATTTTAATGGAAACCCAATATAAAAAGAGCTGTGAAAACAGCTCTTTTTATAATTAATAATTAACAATGAAAGTTAATATGTTCTAGTGGGACTGTATTTTAATGTTATATGTAAAAAATATAACTTAATCTTGGCGTGGTTTATAATTAGGGTGATACTTTTTCTTATATAATAAAAATTAATAATAATTAAAATATGATCTTAAAATAGTTTTGGTTGGGATTATAGCAGACTTTTCAAATGCTGTATAGTCCTTATTTTCGTTTTTATAGTCCTTTTTTTGAAAAAAATGCATTTAAATAAAGGTTATTTGATTTTTTTGTAGAATACTAATTGTGTAAAGCTTACAAGTTTTACAATTAACAAAATTATTAGACGATTTTAAAGGGGGATAAAAATGAATAAAATTGCAGAGTGCTCTGTAATTATAAAAGATGACTTTAACAATATCTTTTTAGTTATGAAGAAGACAAAGAAAAATGAGCCTAAGCTTTGGTATAATGTTGGAAGAAAAATAAAGGGTAAGGAGTCAGAAGAAAAATGTGTGACTCGTGCTATTAAAGATGACTTAAAATCTATTGTTTTTAATGTAGAGAGATTAGGGGAAGTTACTAATATATCTAATGAAGTATGTGCAGTTTTCAAAGGTGAATTAAAAGAAAAAGTGGTATTAGGGAAAGACGTTGTAGAAGGAAAATGGGTTAGCATATCAGATATAGATAAATTCGACTTAGCTCCTGATGAAAAAGAAAAGTTAGATTTGTTTTTAAATATATAAAATGTAGGAGTTTTACAAATTTAATATAAATAAGTTTGGAGAACTCCTTAATTTAATATTTTTCATTTAAATTATTTTGTCAAAAAATTAACTGTTGACATATATATAACTAAACCTTATTATGAAAATATAGGATATTAAATACTCATTTAACTGGAGAAAATCATTTATCTTCATTTATTTGTATATTTACTATAGTTATAAGTGTTAAAAAAATAATTATTTATCTAACAAAAAAGAGAAATCTGATTTGAAAGAAAGTAGAAACATTGTATTAATAATAAAGGTTATGTATGAGTCTATCCATAGCTATTTTTGTGCTATGCTTTGCTTTTGATAAATTTTATTATTAATATAAGGCCTGTTTTCTTTTGAGAAGACAGGCTTTTTTGTCTTATTGAAAACCACTTGCTATGCAAGTGTGTTCCGAATAGCTTTAGCGGT
>OGSQ01000411.1_pt1 | contig 17039 bp, 20 predicted proteins | sample 1573921 | NCBI WGS metagenome assembly OGSQ01 (sample SAMN03295832, study PRJEB24534) | human gut metagenome | isolation source: fecal sample 7 from infant 4 | host: Homo sapiens | place: USA: Pittsburgh, PA | collected 2014-07 | reverse complement strand
AATATATATAGTATATAATTGTATTAATGTTATTCTATATAGGATAAGATGAATTTGATATAGAATTTAATATGCTTTAAGAGTTAGAGGGTTAAAGATAGGAAATGAGATTTTTAAATTATTAATGAGATAAAATAAATAGTAAGATAAATTTTATAGGTATAAGGGGGATATATATGGGGTGCTTAATTTGTAAAAGAATAAGTATGATTAAAGAAGGAGAAAATCCATATTTTGTTACGGAGCTTGAAACAGGTTATGTTGTTATTGGGGATCATCAACATTTTATGGGATATACATTATTTTTATGTAAAGAACATGTTACAGAGTTACATTATTTATCCTATGAATTTAAAATGAAATATCTTGAAGAGATGAGTATAGTATCAGAAGCAGTTTATAATGTTTTTAAACCTGAAAAGATGAATTATGAGTTACTTGGAAACGGTGATACTCATGTTCATTGGCACCTATTTCCAAGGGCTACAGGAGATACTCCAGAAAAGGGGCCAGTATGGTGGTTACCAAAAGAGGATATGTGGAATGATGAAAAGCGACTGAAGGATGATGAACTTAAAATAATGATAGATAAATTGAAAATCGAAATTAATAGATTATTAAATAGGAATGTATAATGTTAAGTCATACTAAAAGTAATAGTTGCGAGTTTATGAGATTTGGAGTTATAGGATTATCAGAAATAAAAAAGATGGAGTGAAGATATATGAAATGTCCAGAGTGTAAAAATAAATTTGAAAAAGATAGTAGTTTTAACATGTTTGATTTTATAATAGGATTAACTTTAAATATAAGTACTATAATAATATTTATTACTTTATCAAACATTAATATATATTTAACTGTTTGCTTAGGGATGATTTTGGGATTAGGTGCTGATTATATTTATTTATTTTTAATTCAAAATCTTAGAAATTATAAAAAGGTATAGTAATTTATTCATTATTAGATGAAAATAATTAGATAGTTAAATATTTCAAAATGCTAAAAGGATGTTTTATAAATAGATAAAAGGTCTATTTATAGACAGTTATTTTTATAGGATTATTTAGGAAATATAGATTTATAGATATAGTGCGTAATATGAAATTATTGCGAACTAACTAAGAAAAAATGTTCTTTGAAAAGGTATTTACTAAAATATGTTATAATTAACTCGTAATTGTATTATATGGCGAATAACAGATTATTTATATTTTATACTAAATTAAAAAAATGTACGAGGTGATTATGGTGGAAAATTCTTGTAAACACAAACCTAAAAATCTATTTGCACGACATTTTGTTTGTAAACATTGTGGAAAGAGGATTGTCAGTAAGAACAAAACACCGATTGCTATAGCGTGTATTGCTTCCGTTATCATAAATTTATTAATAAGATATTATTTTTTTGAGGACCCTAATTTAATTATTACTGTTTTTACATTTCTAATCATAACGAGTTTTTGCCTGATTTTAGGTTGGATATGCTTGCTTTTTGTAGGATTTAAAGAAAAATTAAATTCGTAAGCTATTACGAAGATAAAATTAAATATTAAATTAGTCAAAATACCGTACTATTTAAAAAGAATATACGGTATTTTTTAGTTCGCAATTTAAAATATTACGTAATATGAAAATATTTGTAAGTAATTAACAAAAATGTTCTTTTAAAATCGAACAGCAAGGTTTTGGGAAAATATGTTATGATTAATTCGTGATAGTATTATTATGCAAGTTAGTGGTTTATTAAGATAAATAGAATAGCGATATATCTATCATAAATAGATTATTAGTTATGATTAAGGGAGGTAATATCATGAAAGAAAAAGTAATCCAATTTTTTGTTACTATAAGTTTATACATAATTATGTCGATCTTAGGTATCATAGATATTTTTATTATGTTTTTTATGAACTACCATGAATGGATGGGAGTTGTGTTATTCCTAATATGCCTTACAATAGCTTCTTTGGGAATTTATCAACTTATAAGTAAAAGAATTAATTTCAAATATTTTGGTGGAAGATCAGCAGGTGCTATTATTCTTTCAAGTTTAATATTTATTTTCCCACTTTTTAATGTTAATAACTTTAATAAAACACTTTTTAATAGTATTAAGGATGGCGAAGATTTATTAGATAAAAAACTAGCATTAATTCAATCTGAGAGCAATGAAGAAAAAGAAGAAATTGTTAAAGATACCTTTATTCAAAATAGTAATAATATTACAGAGGGTTATAATGTTATTACTGAAGATAACTTAAATATTTATCATGGAGTAGGAGATTATTCAGAAAGCATAGAAATTATCAAAGAAGTAATATCTTCTGCTAATACTAATGAACTTGGAAAATATCTAAGGAAATATAAAGATACGGAAGTGAATATTATTATAGTAAATGAGATAAATAAAATAAATAGCTATATTGGTAATGATACTGTTGCTTATTTCGACCAGCTTACAGGAAACATAGTTCTTCAGTCAATATCAAAATCCAATTCACTTAATGAATATAAAGGTGTAATTTTTCATGAGTATGTACACTATGCTTTGGAGCTAGAGTTAAAAGATGAATCACGAAGTATAACTGAATTTCCTAAATGGTTTACCGAAGGCTTATCCACATATCTAGAAGAAGTATATTATGGACCTGAAGTAAATGAATTTAATATAGTTCCTTCTGTTGGAGACGTCACAGATGACTCTAATTTTAACAAGGGTAATGCTGCAAACTACTATAGATATTCTAAATATCTACTAAAATATATGCTTGATCAAGGTGGGGATAATTTTATAATTAACCTATTAGATGATATGAAAAATACTAATGATATATATAAATCAATAGAAAATGTTCTAGGAGAAAGTTTTGAAGAAATAAAAATTAATATGCTTTAAAATTCCTTGAAGTAGTTATTATATTTTGACCCTAAAAAATATAATTTCGATCAGTAAATTTAGTATGAAAGTGTGAAATAATATAGAAAAAAATGATTTAAAACATATGCTTTTCCATTATATTTCTCAAGTTTAATATTGTGTAGTTTTATTGAAAGATTAAATTGAATACTATAGAGTTATTATAGAAGAGGATGCATCCATCGTAAAATAGAGCACTTCTAATAAATAATAGATGGAAGGAACTACAAATATGATAAGGGTAGAAAGTTTAAGTAAGGAATTTAAGATGAGCAAGAAGTATCCAGGGTTTAAAGGTGCAATTAAGTCATTTTTTTCAACGCAATACACTATAAAAAAAGCAGTGGACTCTATTGATTTTGAAATTAATGATGGGGAGATAGTTGGATACATAGGTGCAAATGGTGCGGGAAAATCAACAACTATAAAGATGATGACTGGAATTTTAACCCCAAGTAGTGGGACAGTAACGGTTAATGGATTAATACCCTATGAAAATAGAGAAGAGAATGCGAAAAATATAGGGGTTGTCTTTGGACAAAAGACTCAGCTGTGGTGGGATCTTCCTATATCAGAAACCTTCACTTTATTAAAGGATATTTATGAAGTTAGTGAGGAAGATTTTGAAGAGAGAATGGAATTTTTAAAAGAAGTATTAGGTTTAGAAGAGTTCTTTTTAAGTCCAGTTAGAACCCTATCTTTAGGTCAGAGGATGAGGGCAGATTTAGCAGCAGCACTTATTCATAATCCTAAGGTTATATACTTAGACGAGCCAACAATAGGTTTAGATGTTGTTGTAAAGGAGAAGGTTCGTAAAGCTATAAAAGAGATTAATGAAAAATATGGGACAACTATTATATTAACTACTCATGATTTAAATGATATTGAGGAGCTTTGTAGTAGGATAATCATAATTGATAAGGGTAGAAAAATATATGATGGTGATCTTCAAGTATTTAAAGAAAAATATTGTTATTTAACTATAGCTGAAATTCTAGTAAAAGAAGAGGTAGATTTAGAAAACTTCAATATATTTAAGGATATAAAAGATGATGATTCTAATATTGAGTTTAAAGAGGAGAAATTATATATTACCTTTAATAAGAATAAATTATCTTCAGCAGATGTTATAGGAAGGGTTATGAAGGACTTCAGTGTTATTGATTTTGTAGTTAAGGAAACAGGAATTGAGGATATTATTAAGAAGATGTATAGGAATGAGGTTTAATATGAGAGAAATTAAGGGGATAAGGCCTTACCTTCCTTTCACAAGAAATGTATTTCAAAGACTGATTTCCTATAAGGCTAATGTAATTATATTTATGATTGGTGATTTCTTTATGTTAGCTGTAACTTATTATTTATGGAAAGCCATATATGGAAGTGCTGATGGAGATATTTTAAATGGATTTGGTTTTAATGAAATGATAATTTACATTTTTATATCATTTATAACTTCAATAATGATAAGTGTAGATATAAGTCATGATATTTCAAGAGAAGTAAAGGATGGTTCTATAGCAATAAATTTAGTAAGACCATTAAATTATGAAAGAAGAATGTTTTTTCAAGGCTTAGGGAATGTTTTTTATAATTTCATGGTCATATTTATAGGAGGATTTTCTATAACTACCTTCCTATTTTATAAGTTTTTTGGGTATCTAAGTCTTGGGGGAATATTAATATATCTTCTTAGTGTTATAATGGGAATTTTTATAAACTTCTATTACAGTTATATATTTGGATTGATATCCTTTAAGATAACGAATATGTGGGGCTTATCACAAATAATGCAATCAGTAGTGAATTTACTATCAGGAATGTTAATTCCAATAGCATTTTTCCCAGGATGGGCGCAGGCAATAACAAAGCTTTTACCTTTTAGTTCTTCGATATATACACCTACCATGATTTATTTAGGTAAGATTAATGGAAGCAAAATTTTGTGGGCTTTAGGATTACAATTATTTTGGATAGTTATACTTATGGTAGTAAGTAAGTTCATGTGGAAATCTCTAATTAAGAACTTAACTATTTTAGGAGGTTAGGATATATGAAGAGGTATTTTAAGTTATATTTAAAGTTTTTACAGCAGTATATCAAAACCTTAATAGAGTATAGAGCAGATTTTATTTTAGGACTTATAGGATTTTTCTTTGTACAAAGTGTAGGGGTTATTTTTATTGGATTAATATTTAATACTATACCAAGTCTTCAGGGGTGGAGTTTTTATGAAATACTATTTATATATGGATTTGCACAAATACCAAGAGGGATAGACCACGTATTTACAGATCAGCTTTGGATATTTAGTTGGCAGACTATTGTAGAAGGTAAATTTGATAAATATTTAGTAAGGCCATTAAATCCATTATTTCAAGTTATAGTAGAAAAGTTTCAACCAGATGGATTTGGGGAAATAATTATTGGAACTATTATTTTAATAATTTCATGGACAAAACTTGGTATTGAAGTTAATGCCTTAAAGGTGATTTTATTAATAGTAGTTATTATTTTTGCAAGTTTTATTTATACAGCAATAAAGCTAGCAGTTACTTCATTAGCATTTTGGGTTAAGTTTGCTCAAAGCTATCTTTTTATGGTATATCAGTTAAGTACTTTTGTTAAGTATCCAACTACTATTTATCCTGGCTGGATTAAGGGAATATTAACTTTTATAATACCTTTTGCTTTTACAGGATATTTCCCAAGTGCTTATTTTTTAGGTAAGGGAAACTTTGTTAGTGGAATTTTATTAACTATTGTTGTAGCTATTGGGTCTATGTTTGTTGCTTATAGAATTTGGCTTATAGGAATGAGTAGATATGAGAGTACTGGAAGTTAGAAATGTAAAAAGGTGGAAGAATAAATCTAGGAGCGTAGCATTTTAAGTGTGGCATTTGGAATTACTTTGATGATTATCGTATATATATGCTATTTTGCAGGAACATATTATTCCTTTAAAAGAAACGTAAATATTATTGAAAGTTAGGGATTTAAAAGTTAAAGCCCTGAAAGAAAGAGCATTAAAAGTAAGTTTATAAATTTAAAGCTTTATTTTAAAATATTTATTAAGAAAGTAAATTCTGTTTATAAATAATGAAGTTAAATGACTGTATAAATAATGATTTTGTATCAATATTATACAGTTATTTTTATATATTATGAAATTGTTATGTTATTATATGGGTATTTAGTATATAATTGTATTGCATTTGCGAGAAAAGAATAATCTTAAGGAGTAATACATAATTATGAAGGAAATTAAAATTTGGAAGGCTTTATTAATATGGTTTCTTACGCCTTTTGTATTTATATTAATTTTAACTATTATATTAGAGTTGCTTAATATCAAATCAGATTTAAGTGATACAACTTTTGGATTTTTAGTACCTTTATCAATACTTGTAGTCTTAGTTAAGTCTGGGAAGATAAATATTGGTCTAATGTTAGAAAGATACAATGATTATAGGCATAAATTTAATTTAAAGGAAATGATAGAAGTAGTAATAACTCAAATTTTATTATCAATTGGCCTTTCTTACTTAAGTACAGCCTTTATGGCGAGTATAGATTTAAAAAGAGCAGTATCTATTGCAAATGATACAACTGGTAATCCAAGTAATTTAATTCAACTTATTTTATTCTTAGTTTCAATTGTTATACTTGCTCCTTTGTTAGAAGAAATAGTATTTAGAAGAATTTTATTTGTAAGATTATCAAAGAAGTTCAACTTTTTTGTCTCTGCAATTATATCATCTATAATATTTGCAATTGGTCATGATATTTTTGGAATAGCTGGAGCTGCTGTCTTTGGTGTTGCTTGTTGTTTGTTATATAGGAAGTATGAAAATATTTTGGCATCTATGACTCTTCACTTTATCAATAATTTCATTGCTGGAATAATGCTTTCATTTTCATATTTTATGGGAACTTTAAATGAGCAAACAGAAACTATTAGTAATGCTGATATTAAATATTATTTCATAGTAGGAGTAATAGTTACTGTAATATCACTTATATTATTTATAAGGTTTGTTATTAGAAATATAAACTACATTAAGAGTAATAAGGGATATATTAATTAGGTATAAAGAGATTAATGTCTAGAAAGGATTACTATAAATGAAATATATAAAAAACTTACCTTCTACAGATAAGAAAATTAGTGAAAAGTTAATTTTAGACGGATGGACAAGACTTAAAGAACCCTCTAGTATAAGTAAAACAATTCTATTTTCATTTCCACTAATGATTATTAATGCAATAATAGCCATTACAATTTCACTATATTTGTACCCAGATATAAAGAATATTATAAATGGAGATACCTTTAGTATTAGTATTAAGTTAGATTTGTTTTCATTATTATATATTGGTATTTTTATATTATTCATGATAATTCATGAGTTTATCCATGCAAGTTTTATACCGAATGGATTGAATCAGATAAAGTATATTGGGGGATTAATGTAGTATTTTCATTTGTCTACACTACAGAAATAATTAAGAAAAGTAGATATATTATTATTTCTATTATGCCATTTATTTTGTTATCAATTGTATTACCTTTTATCTTGAAATTATTGGGGCTTTTAAATGGATTCACAATTGCTTTATGTGTAATTAATGCTATAGGTTCCTCTGTAGATTGTTTTAATATACTTTTAATTTTAAATCAAGCACCAAAAGATTCGTATATTGTTAACAATGGTACAGAAACTTATTTTAAGAAAAATTAAATCAATGTAAGAATGAGAATTATATTAATAAGTCTATAAAAGTAGAGAATATAACTGTAAATAATAAAGTTTAGGATAGAAATAAGGTTAAAAAAGTGCTTAGCAAAATTTTTTAATAGAAATGAAAATGAAGTTAAATTAGATAAAAATAATATAAAAGCTAATTAGATAGTAGTAATTAGAAGATTATATTATAAAGGGAGATAGACTAATGGAAGAGACAATATTAAATTTAGAGAAGCAACTATTAGACCCAATAGTTAGAAAATCAGCTGATAAGTTAAAAGAGTTATTGTCAGAGGATTTTATTGAGTTTTGCAGTTCAGGAGAAATTTATAAATATAATCCTAATGATACTTTTTTTGAAGAAAATGTATCCTTTAATATTATGAATTTTACTTGTGCTGAATTAACAGAAGGATATGCTTTAGCAACATATAAAGTGGATAAAATATATAAAGAGGATAATGCTACAAAAAGTTCTATTCGCAGTTCAATATGGAAGCTAATAGATGACAAATGGAAGATGGTTTTCCATCAAGGAACATTGATAAAGTGATTCTTAGAAGAACTAATCCAGGCTAGGAGCAGTGCTTAGCTTCACTTTGAGAAGAGATGAGTATTAGCAAGGGGAGCCATGGGATAAAATAAGTAAAAGTTTAAGTGAGGTGCGTTATGAGAAGAATGAAATTTACTCCACCAACTAATGATTATAATGAGGAAATTAAAAATATAGATGAGCAAATATGTGAGTTAATAGATAAGCGTAAGAAGGTATCAGATAATAATCCTGGATTTCCTAAGATGGAGTATATAAATAACTGGGCTAAAAAGTATGATATTTATGAAGACTTATTATCTTCTATATTTTCTATGATTTATCATGAAAATGAGTATATTCCAATAATTGAGCCAGAAGAATTTAGAAAAAATATTTCTATTTTAAGTTCTGTTGAGAAAGATAATAAGATTTTATCAGTAACTAGTATGCAACAATATAGTAATGCTAGCGTTATAAATATAAGTATTGAATGGAATTTTAGTAGTGAAGAGGATTATTTGAATGTTCATCCTGAAATTTATATTTCTGAAAAATATAATTGTAGAATGGATAGTGGATCAGGTGGAGATGGTCATAAATATCATCGATTTATAGTAACACCTCCATTGCCTGATGATGCGTCAGAAATAAAACTTATATATAAAGAAAAGAATTTAGAAACTCAAGAAGAGACTAAGATTTTAATAGAGCTTTAGATTAGGAAATTAAGAGTACTATAAATTTTGAAAGTAAGAAGGATTAATAAAGATTTATGAATAATGTTTATTTTGTAAGACATGCTACACCAGACTTTTCTATAAAAGATGAATTATTAAGACCTTTAACTGAGGAAGGAATAAAAGATAGCATAAAGGTATCTAAATATTTAAAATCTAAAGATATAACTAAAATATATTCTAGTCCATATAAAAGAGCAGTTGATACAATAAGTAATCTTTCTTCTATAATGAATTTAGATGTTGAAGTAGTTGAAGATTTAAGAGAAAGAAAGATATGTAATGAATGGATAGAAGATTTTAATGGATTTACTAAGAAGCAATGGAGTGATTTCCTTTTTAAACTAGAAGATGGTGAGTGTTTAAAGGAAGTACAAGATAGGAATATTAAATCACTACTGAATATTTTAAGCGAAAGTCATAAGGGAAATATAGTTATAGGAACTCATGGAACTGCATTAAGTACAATAATTAATTATTATGATAATACTTTTAATTACGAGTCATTTAATAAGATAAAGAATATAATGCCATTTATAGTTTGTATAAAGTTTAATGGAACTAATGCTACTAGTATAGAATTTATATTTGATTTCTAAATTGATATAGTAATTAATATTAATAATAATCTATAAATTAATTTAAGAAGAGTGATAAAGAATGAAGAGAATTATGAAACATTTAAGTGCCTCTATTTCTATTACCTCTATTCTATATACTATTAGGATTTAATATGAGTATATTAATTATATGTTTTATAGCGAGTCTTTCTGCTTTAGAAGAGATGGTTATAAATATAATTGCTAAAAAGGTAAATTTAGATATTAAGGGACTATATAATGGATTTAATGAATAGTTTTAAATAAAAATATATAAAATGTAAGGAGGAAGAGTAATAATGGGAAATAACTTCGAATTATTATGTAGTGACAGTAATAAAGTGCTGAAAATTAATGCAACTAGGGGAGAAGAGTACACAGTAGAATCTGGTGCTATGGTTTCAATGAGTCCAGTATTTGATGTAAAGGCTAAAACTGGAGGACTAGGAAAAACTTTAGGAAGAATGTTTTCTGGTGAAGGAATGTTTATTCAGAAGTTTAGAGCTAAAGATGATGGGGAACTGCTTTTAGCACCTCAATTCTTAGGAGATATTCAATTAGTAGAAATGGATGGAAGTATTGCCTATAGACTTGGTAGATCTACATTTCTAGCATCAACTTCAGGGATAGAAATAAATACTAAATCAGGTGGGATAGGGGGAATGTTCTCAGGAGAAGGTTTAATTCAAATGCAAGCCTCAGGAGTAGGAACCTTAGTTATTAGTTCCTATGGAGCAATACTTAAAAAAGAACTACAGCCAGGAGAAACATATATAGTAGATAGTAATCATATGGTACTTTGGGACAGTAGAATGAAATATAATGTAGAGTTTATGTCAGGAGTATTAAGTTCAATAGCTGGTGGAGAAGGTCTTGTATGTAAATTCCAAGGACCAGGTGAACTTTGGATACAAAGTAGAAATCCTGCAACATTGGTGCAAGCTCCTAAATAAAAGGTTTTTATCTAATTCCTCAAAAATTCGTCAAAAATAAAAGTTAAAAATAAGAAAAAAGTCTTGCAATTAATTTTATAATATGTTAATATGAATTGGTAGCGAAAAGCTAACAAAAAATAGGTTTCATTTAGGTAAATAATTTCTCGTAAATTAGAGGTTATTATCAATTTAAAATCTTTAATTCTAGGAGGAAATATTTATGACAGATAAGACAATAGTATGTAGAGATTGCGGAAACGAATTCGTATTTACAGTAGGAGAACAAGAATTCTACAAGGAAAAAGGATTCGACAACGAGCCAACAAGATGCGTATCTTGTAGAAGAGCTAAAAAAGAACAACAAAGAAGATAGTTTAAGAGTGTTAAGAGTTTTAAGTGTATCTTAAAACTCTTTTTTATTTTTAAATAAGGTTTGCAACATAAAGAAAGAGGAAAATAAAGTGAAATAATAAATGTCTTTATAATAACTATATTAATAAAGAGAAAGGTTCTTAGTAGTATCCTTTTAAAAGCTACTTTCCATAATTAAAAAGAAAAAGTTAGTACCCAGATAATACATTTGGGTACTTTTTATTTCCGATTTTTTATGTTTCTAGGGTGTATAGTACAAAGGGGAGTGATATAATATTAAGTACTCTTTATAAAGGAGGGATAGGATGAACTTAAAAAATATGATGAACTCGCTTTTAAAACTAGCATCAAGTATTTCTAAAAATAATGGTAGCGGTTTATTTAAAAAGGGGTTAGTTAATAGGATAATAAGTAAAAAGATAGATGATACATATCATATATATGGAAGAGTTATTGAAGATAGCTCGTCTAGAAGTAATTTAGAAAAAAAGCTTGAATATAGTACGCATATTAAATTTAACTTACAGGATGAAGTTAAAGGAGTTAAATGTACATGTAGTCAGTATGAGGAAAATAGTAAGGAAATAAGAAATTATACTTGCAGTCATATAATTGCAACTATGTATAGATTCTATTATGAAGTTTCTAATAAATCTAAAAAGAAAGAGATTAGTAAGGGAAAAGCGGAAGGTATAAAAGATTTAAAGAAAGCTTTAAATCTTGATATAAAATTAAAGCAAGTTAAAATAAATAATAAAAATAAGTTTTATATTGAATTAAGATCTGGAATAGAAAAAACTATTGTAGTTGAAGCGTTAGGTAAATTCTTATTAGATTCATTTAATAACTTTAATAAAGAAGATAGCTTAATAATAGAATTTTTAAAAGATAAACTTAAAAAAGATAACTTTAGGATTATTGATGGAAGAAGTTTTAAGCTTTATGAAAATGAACTTAAGGAATTTCTACTATTGATTGATAATAAAAAAGAAATTAGCTTAAATTATGATTATATGAATTATAATTCTCAAGTTCATAAAGAAGACATACCTTTAATTTTTACTATAAAGAAAAAAGGTGGAGCTATAACAGTAAAACCTCAGAAGAAAACTATCATGCCTTTAGATTCTAATAAATCAGTATGGATTTATGATAAGAAGATATATTTACCATCAGAAAAACAATTAAAATATTATAAAGGTATTTATGAAAAGCTAAAAGAAAAAGATAATTTAGTTTATAAAGATACAGATGAAAATCTTAAAAAGCTATTAGTTATCTTAGGAGAAGTTTCTAAAAATATTATTATAGATGAAAGTATAAAAGATGAAATAAACAAGGTTAATACGCCTAAATTTTATATATCAAAAGAAGGCTCTAATATAATTTGCAGTTTTAAAATAGATTATATTAATAATTTAGAAGGAATTAAGGACGAAAGAAATATAGAGAAATTAGAAATGGCTCTTGAAAAATATAGGTTTATAAAGAGAGATAATAAATTTATATTTATAGGTAATGATGAAGATAATTATGTTTTATTAAAGGAAGGATTAGAGTATTTAAATAAAATAGGAAGGGTTATATTAGCTAAAGATTTTAAAGATATAAGCCTTATTGATTATAAGAGTATTGTAAGTGCAATTAAAGAATATGATGGAAGATATTATTTTGAGTATAAAGTAGAAGGCTTAGAATATGAAGAAATTCCAGATGCTTTAAGAGAAATGAAGATGGGAAGTCTTTTTTATAAAACTAAAAAAGATAGGTTGCTAGATTTAAGAGATATAAGAGTAAATACATTCTTAAGTACCATAGAAGAGTTGAATTTATTTGGTGATGCATATAAAGAAGAAATTTGTGTAGATAAGTTTAATTTGCTACATTTGGAAAATAAGATGAATAATAATAGACTTCCATTTATCTCAGGAGAAGAAAAAATAAATATTTTAGTAGATAATCTAAAAAATAAAGATAAGGAATATAAGGTGCCAGAAAATTTAAATGCAAAGCTTAGGGAATATCAAATAATAGGGTATAACTGGCTTAGGTCAATTGAGGATTTAGGCTTTGGAGGGATACTTGCAGATGATATGGGAGTAGGTAAAACTATTCAAACTATAACTTTATTATTATCTAAAAAGGGAAAGAGAAGTTTAATAATTACACCAACTTCAGTTTTATATAATTGGGAAAGTGAATTTAAGAAGTTTGCACCTAGTTTAAAGATTGGGATTATTCATGGGAGCTTAAAAGATAGAACCAACCTTTTAGAGGATTATAATAATTATGATGTTTTATTAACTACATATGGAACAATAAGAAGAGATGTATCCTTATATGAAGATAAGAATTTTGATTTTTGTATAATTGATGAAGGACAAAATATTAAGAATAAAAAATCTAAGATTTCAGAAGCTGTTAAATCAATAAATGCTAATACTAAAATAGCTTTAACTGGAACTCCAATAGAAAATAACTTATTAGAATTATGGTCAATATTTGATTTTATAATGCCAATGTATTTATTTTCTGAAGAAAAATTTAAAGAGAAGTTTGTAAAGGGCAGTGATGAAGAGTTAATAGAATTAAAGGAGCTTATTTCTCCCTTTATATTAAGAAGGCTTAAGGAAGATGTATTAGAGGAATTACCTGAAAAAATAGAAAAAGAATATATAATTCCTATGGCAACTAAGCAAAGACAAGTTTACAATTCTGCTATGAAAGAAATTAAAATTAAGCTTAAGGAAAACAAGGATAATAAGATATTAATACTTTCTTATCTTACAAAACTAAGACAATTATGCTTAGATCCTTCATTATTAATTGAAGATTTCAAAGAAGAAAGCTCTAAGATAAAGGCTGTAGAAGAAATAGTTAATGAGGGATTAGTATCTAATAAGAAGATAATTATATTTTCTCAGTTTACTTCAGCCTTAAGTAAAATAGGAAATAAATTAAAGGATAATGATATAGAATACTTATATTTAGATGGAAGTGTAAAGGCAAAGGAAAGACTAAAACTAGCTAAGGAATTTAATGAAGGAAATACAAATGTATTTTTAATTTCATTAAAGGCAGGGGGAGTAGGGCTTAACTTAACAGGAGCAAATATAGTTGTCCACTTCGATCCTTGGTGGAATCCAGCTGTAGAGGATCAAGCTACAGATAGGGCATATAGAATAGGACAAAAGAATGTAGTAGAAGTTATAAAGTTAATTTCAAAGGATACTATAGAAGAGAAAATTATAAAATTACAAGAAGAAAAGAAAGAATTAATAAGTAAGGTCATAGATGGAGATATCCTAAAGGGAGATAAACTAAATTCAATTACAGAAGAGGAATTACTAAATCTTTTTAGTTAGTAGATAGATATGGGTATATAGGCTAGATACTTCAAATTAATAACCTGGTTTTATTAGATAAAAATATGAGGTGGGTTAATTATACAAGAAACTGCCATAAAATTAAAATAAAAAAGTAATAGTTAAAAATGAAGAACTAAAAATTAATGAAAAACTCTTAGTGGAGTTTTGAAAATAATGAATAAAATAATTTGGAACAAATTACTTTAAAAAGATTTTTTAAAACTCATAAATAAGTTTTTTCATTAATTTTTCATTTTTAATTCTTCATTTTACATTATTATAATGACTGTTATTTTTCAGTTCCATTAATTAATCTCTTTATATTAGCTCTATGTCTCCAGAAACAAAGAACAGCTGTTATAAATGTTGATATAACTAAGTATTTATCATATCCTAAAAGCCAAGTAGAGACGCATAAAACTACAGCGGCAGTTAATGATCTAATAGAAACTATTTTTGTGAAAAGTTTTAGACCAAAGAAGACTATAGCTGTAATTATAAAAGCTTTAGGTACTATAAACATAAATGCAGCAGCAGAAGTTGCAACTCCTTTACCACCTTTGAACTTTAGGAAGATAGTATAGTTATGACCTAATATAGCTGCTAATGCAACTAGTCCTAAACTTAAGCTTTTATTAGTTGTTAATATATTATTAGCTAATAGAATTTGTGTTAAAACTACTGGTAATATTGCTTTTAACATATCTAATATAGCTGTTATTTTTCCAATCTTTTTACCTGCTACTCTCCTGACATTTGTAGCTCCTATATTTCCACTTCCATAATCTCTTACATCTTTATTTAATTTTTTCTTAACTATAATGTATCCACTAGGTATAGATCCCATAATATAACTTAAAATAATTAATAATGCTAACATAATAAACTCCTATAAACTTTGAATCTTAATAAAATTAAAACAATATTATATATACCTTTCAATTAATAATCTACACCTATATTTTTACAAAATTGTAAGTTTAAACATTCTTTAGTAAATTATATAAATAGAAAGCGTAGATTAAAATAATATTGTATGTCTACTAAAATAATATTATTTTAGATTTAGAAAATATACAAGAGAAATTTAATGTTATTCATTAAAAATATATATAAGTTGTAATAAAGTTTACACATTTAATTAGATTATTGCTTTAATTAATAGTATTTAAGTAAAGTAAGTACCTAATAAACTTATATAAAGAAATTAAATAGATATATGCTTTCAATTTGTCGTATTTTATTAAAATATAATTATTACCTTATAATTTTATAAAATTATAATAACGTAGATTATTAATTGAAACATATATACTTAATTTTATAAAAAAATAAGAATTTATAACAAGAAATAAAGCGATTCTTAGCTCTCACTTTGAGAAGATGGAGTATTAGCAATGGTAGCAATCGGATAAATTAATATAATATTAAAGGCAAGAAAGGTAAAGTATGTTTGATATATATACAATAGGTCATTCAAATTATTCCATGGAAAAATTAATAGAGATGTTAAGGTATTATAATATTAATACTGTTGTAGATATTAGGGGAACTCCATATTCTAAATATAATGTACATTTTGATAAGGAAAGAATTCAGCATACCTTAACAAAGGAAGGCTTTATATATATTTATATGGCAAAAGAACTTGCAGCAAAGAGAATAAATAAAGTTTCTTATAATGCTGAAGGTTATTCTGATTTTGAAAAAGTAGTAGAAGAAGAGGATTTTAAAAGAGGGATAGAAAGATTAAAGGATGGATGCAGAAAAGGATATAGAATAGTATTACTTGGAGCTATGCAAGATCCAATAAGATGTCATAGAAGTATTTTAGTAGGTAGACCACTTAAAGAAGCTGGTTTTAATGTTATGCATATATTAGATGACTTAAGTATTAAGAATCAAGATTATATAGATGAAAGATTGCTTGATAAATACTTTCCAGATAGAAATCAATTAACTATAGATGCATTATTAGGAAATGAAATGACTAGGGAAGAAATGATAAATGAAGGTTATAGAATAGCCAATAAGGAAATTGGTTATAGGATTGAAAATTTACCTATTAAAAAATAGTAGTTAAAGGAGGAAGGAAATTGAGATATGTAATAGTGTGTGTAGTAAAAGGTGAAGGTGGAAGATTTAATAATGAAATGAGGAAAGATATATTTAAAAAGTTTAATGCTAGGTCGTCTAAACTTCCAGCTCATTTTACTATTAAGGCTCCTTTTGAATACGAAGGCAACATAAGAGAATTAGAGGAAGCCTTATATAAATTTAGTAAAGAAGAAGAAACAGCTACTTTTACTATGGATAAATATAATCATTTTGATGATAGAGTAATCTATATGGATGTTAATATGTCAAAAGAAGGAAAAGAACTTCATAATAGACTTATAGATTTACTAAGTAGCTTCGATTATATTAATTTTAATAAAAAGGATGGAAAAGATAAAATCTTTCATGTAACATTAACATCGAAAAGAGTTCCTCCAAAATTTGATAAGATTTGGAATTATGTTAATCAGTATTCTTTTAATTTCAATTGCAATTTTGATAATGTTAGCATTTTTAAATGGGAAGATAGTACATGGAAACTTTATAGAGAATTTAAATTAGGATTAAAATAACTTAAATAATCACATTGTTAAAAATTAGTATCGAATTTTGATAGATACTAATTTTTTTGTTATACAAATGGTTAATGATTATTAAGATGATATTAATAATAGTAAATAAATACTGTATAATCAAAATAATGAGGATAAAGATAATATTTTATTAAATAATAATTGATTTTATTAATATTTTGATATATTATATAT
>OGSQ01000407.1_pt1 | contig 17350 bp, 20 predicted proteins | sample 1573921 | NCBI WGS metagenome assembly OGSQ01 (sample SAMN03295832, study PRJEB24534) | human gut metagenome | isolation source: fecal sample 7 from infant 4 | host: Homo sapiens | place: USA: Pittsburgh, PA | collected 2014-07 | reverse complement strand
AATATATATAATATAATTAAATACAAATGGTCTAAATCAAGGAGGATAAAATGAATTATTATATTATAGTTTTTAAAAACACTTTAGATGCAATGAATGGCGAAAAGTCATTAAAGGAAGAAGGTTTTATTTTTAAAATGATGCCAACTCCTACGGCAATAACACAAAGTTGTGGTATTTGTATAAGAATAGAAGATAAAAATTATATAGATGAAATAATTAAAAGGAATATTATTAATTATAAAGGCATTTATACTAAGGAAGAAAATAAATTTGAAAAAATTATATAGGAGATTATTAATATGAATTACTTAACATGGGTAACAAGAATAGTAGATGACGCAACAGGCAAAACTTCTTATGCTTTTAATTGGGACAAAGCGATTGATAGTGCAATTAATATGGCTGAGGTAATACTTAGTAAAGGATTCTCTCTTATACTATTAATTTTAATTATGTATTTAGTAATTAAAATAGGTGATAAAGCTATTGATAAATTTGTTACAAATCAAGCAAATAGTAAATTAAGTTTTTCAATGAATAGGCAAAAGGCAATTACAGTAGGAGCAATACTTAAAAGTACATTAAAATATGCAGTATATATTTCAGCAGCTAGTATAATAATAGGAAGTACATTCAAGGTCTCTGCTGGAGTTTTAAGTGCAATTGGTTTTGTAGTTGGTATAGGAGCTCAAAGTTTAGTTAAGGATTTAATAAATGGATTTTTTATTATTTTTGAAGATCAGTATGGTGTTGGAGATTATGTAACTATAGGGGAATATAGTGGCATCGTGGAAAATATTGGGATAAGAGCAACTGTGTTAAGAGATTTTAGTGGCGATATCCATAATTTACCTAATGGTGCTGTTTCAGAAGTAACAAATCATTCAAGAGGAGATATGCGATTTATAGTAGATGTAGAAATTGCATATGAGGAAGATATTGATAATACAATTAGTATAATTAAGAATACATGTAGAAAGTTTGAAGAAAAAAATAAAGATACTATTAGAAATGAAATAGAAGTTTTAGGGGTTATTTCATTAAATGCTTCTGGAGTAACTATAAGAGTTGTTGGAAAATCAAAACCAATGTCTCAATGGAAGTTAGAAAGAGATTTAAGAAAAGATATTAAGGTAGCTTTAGATGAAGCTGGAGTTGAAATTCCATATCCAAAGACTCAATTAATAAAAAATGATATGGATTAGTGATAGGAGGTATATATGATAGAAAATTTTGATTTAGGGGATATAGTAGAAATGAAAAAACAGCATCCATGTGGTAGCAAGGAGTTTGAGGTAATCAGATTAGGTGCTGATATAAAAATTAAGTGTGTAGGATGCGGAAGAATAGTAATGTTACCAAGAAGTAAATTTCAAAAAGATGCCAAGAAAAAAGTGAATTAGTGACAATATTAATTTATATCTTGCAAATAAACAATAATAATGTTACAATATTTAATTGTAATCCCTGCTGTGTAAAGCACAGCCAAGGTCCGAGGGGAGGAGGTGAAAATGATGAGAAAGTACGAAACTATATTTATACTACACCCATCATTAGACGAGGAAGCTTGTAAGGCTGCAATCGAAAAATTTAAAGGTGTAATAGAAAATGGTGGAGGAACTATAGAAAATGTTGACGTTTGGGGTAAGAGAAAGCTTGCTTACGAAATCGCAAAAGTTAACGAAGGTTTCTATACATTAATCAACTTCAATGCTGATTCAGAATTACCTAAAGAATTAGACAGAGTATTCAGAATTACTGATGGTGTTATAAGACACATAATAGTTAAACAAGAAGCGTAAGAGGTGATATTGTAATGAATAAAGTAATACTTATTGGAAGACTAACTAAAGATCCAGAGTTAAATTTTGCTGCTGGAAGTGGTACTGCAGTTACTAGATTTAGTTTAGCAGTAACAAGACCTTTCAAAAAGGATGAAACTGATTTTATCAACTGTATAGCTTTTGGTAAAACTGGTGAAACAATAGCACAATATCTTACAAAGGGCAGACAACTTGCTGTTACTGGAAGCATTAGAACAGGTAGTTATGATGCTAAGGATGGAACTAAGAGATATACAACTGATGTAGTTGTAGATTCTTTTGAATTCATTGGATCAAGTAACAATGGTGGTGCTGGAAGAGACCAAGGTTCATATAATAATGGATTTGGTTCTTCAAATATGAATTCTGATTATTCAAATTCATCAAATAATTTTGGTGGAAATTTCGAGGAAGATATGACTCCTGTAGATGATGGAGATATGCCTTTCTAAAAAGTCTAAAAGAAGGAGGGAATTAGCATGAAAGATATGAAAAGATCTGGAAAAATGAGAAGATCTAAGAGAAAAGTTTGTGCTTTTTGCGTAGATAAAGCTGAAACAATAGATTATAAAGATATTACTAAGCTAAGAAAGTTCGTAACAGAAAGAGGTAAGATATTACCAAGAAGAATTTCTGGAACTTGCGCTAAGCACCAAAGAGAATTAACAAGTGCTATAAAGAGATCAAGAAACATAGCATTATTACCATTTACAACTGAGTAAAGTAATTAACCCCTGTTATTTCAGGGGTTTTTTGTTATACTAATACATATATCTTTTACAAAATATGTAAATAAATTTATAAGTTGTTGCATTAAAAGTCAAATATATTTAAAATATATATACAAGGGTATTAGTATAGGGGTGAAAAGGTTGAAGAGAGATGATTTAAATATAATGGCCAATATTAAAATGATAGAGAAGTTAAAAGCAAACCTTTTAAGTATAATAGCTGAATTTTATCATTTATTAACCAAAGGAAGTAATGTGGCTCAAGATGCTATTTTAAACTGTATATCGGGAGCTGTAATTATTTTATATGTATTAGCCCAAAAACTTGGATATTCATGCAAAGATGTAGATGACGATATGAAGAAAAAACTACAAGTAGGAATTGCTGAAGACCATGAATATGAAAGTGATGGAAGGAGCTTAAGTAAACTTCAATTACATTTAAAGGAGCACCATTAATATTATGAAATGGAAAGAATTATATAAAAAGAGGTTTAAGGATATTAAACCCATAGTTACACCGATTATCTTTGTAGCAGCTTGCATAGCATTATATTATATAAAGAGTATCTTTTTAGGAAGTTTTCTATTAGTTATATTTATTATATTTACAATTAGTGAATACTTAAGTAAAGAAGAAGTAGAAAATAATACAGAAAAGATTAAAGAAACAATTCTCAAGGATATTGACAATAATATTTTTAATTTAATATTCCCATTAGCTATAATAAAAGAATCAGGAGAGATTTTCTGGTATAATAAAGAGTTTAAAAAATTCACACCAGAAGAAGAACCTTTAGGATTAAATGTAGTTAGTATAGCAAGAGGTTTAAATTTATCTAGGTTATTTACCTGCGATAGAGATTTACACCAAAAAATAAAAATATTAAATTCATTTTATAAAGTATATGCAACTAAATTAGAGGATAATAACTTAGAAGAGAATTTATATATAGTTTACTTTAATGATATTAGCAGTAATAAAAATATTGAAAGTACTAAAGAAAGCATAATGATTATTGAGGTAGATAACTTGTCTGAAGTATTGGAAACTACTATGGAAAGTGATAGGCCTATGCTAGTTGCAGAAGTAGAAAAGACTATAAATGCATATGCACAAAGACTTAAGGCTATGATAACTAAGTATGACTCTAATAAGTATATATTATCTATGCAAGATAAGTACATAGATGAAGAAATAAATAATAAATTTTCAATTCTAGAAGAAGTATCTGCAATAGATAGAGGAAATAAGTATGAAGTTACTCTAAGTATTGGTGTGGGAAGAGGAGGAACCTGTCCTTTAGAAAATAACAATTTTGCAACTTCAGCAAAAGAGTTAGCTTTAGGAAGAGGTGGAGACCAAGTAGTAATAAAAAATAATGAAAAGATTAAGTTCTTTGGAGGTAATTCAAGAGAAATAGAAAAGAGAACAAGAGTTAGGGCTAGAATTATTTCTCATACTTTAAAGGAGTTAATATATGAAAGCAGCAATGTATTTATTATTGGACATAAGAATCCTGATATGGACTGTTTTGGATCATCTGTAGGATTATCAGCTGTTGTTAGACAATTAGGAAAGCCTTGTAATATAATATTAGGAAATGAAACAGCAGCAATAGATTATTTTCTATCAAAGTTAAAAAAAGATTCAAGATATGATAATCTTTTTATTCCACTAGAAGATGCATATGAACAAATTAATGAGAAAACATTATTTATAATAGTAGATGTTCATAATTCAGGATATATATTAGATAAAGAAATACTAGATAAAGCCCCAAGAAAGATAATTATAGATCATCATAGAAGAAGTCCAGATATAGTTGAGGGGGCAATATTAAATTATATTGAGGTATATGCTTCATCAACATCTGAAATGGTAACAGAAGTAATTCAATATATGGTACAAAAACCTAATTTAACAAAATTAGAAGCTGAAGGTTTACTTGCTGGAATCTTTATGGATACTAAAGGATTTTCATTTAAAACTGGGGTAAGAACATTTGATGCTGCATCATTCTTAAGATCCTTAGGAGCAGATACAATAGAAGTTAAGAAGATGTTTATGGATAATCTAGAAGATTATTTAGTAGTTGCAGATACAATAAAATCAGCAGAAGTTTGTGGGAATTTAGCTATTGCGGTAGCACCAAAGGGAGTTAAAAAGTCCTTTATGGCAGCAAGGGCAGCAGATGAATTATTAAATATATATGGAATCAATGTATGTTTCGTATTAATTGAAATAAGCAATAACATAGTAATTAGCGGTAGATCTATAGGAGAATATAATGTTCAAGTAATACTTGAGGAATTAGGTGGTGGAGGCCATATGAATATGGCTGGAGCACAATTAAGTAATGTCTCAATAGATGAAGCTAAAGAAGTACTTAAAAAGTCAATAGAAAAACATTTGAAGGTTGGTGAATAACATGAAGGTAATATTATTACAAGATGTTAAAAAATTAGGTAAAAAAGGTGATGTTATAGAGGCATCAGATGGATATGCAAGAAATTTTTTATTTCCTAGGAAATTAGCAGAAGAAGCAACTAATGCTAATATGCACGTATTAAATGCGAAAAAAGAAAATGAAAGAAAGAAAAAGTTAGCAGAATTAGAAGCAGCACAAAAATTAGCAGCTGACTTAAAGGGAAAAGAAGTTAAGATTGAAGCTAAGGGTAATAACGGAAGATTATTTGGAGCTATAACAAGCAAGGATGTAGCAGAATTAATCAATAAAGAATATAAATTATCAATAGATAAAAAGAAAATTGTTATGGATACAATAAAGGTTGCAGGTAGTTATGATATAGAAATTAAGTTATATCCAGAAGTATCTACTAAGATGAAAGTAACCATTGTAGAGCAATCATAAGGAGGACTAAGTTTGAAGACTTACGATGAAACAAACATAGAAAGTTTATTAGACAGTGGGTTATCTTTAGATGCACAAGCAAATGTATTAAATCAAATATTAAATAACGTATTAGATGAGGGAGCTGTAAGAGCTAGAGTTGTAAGATTTAAATTACAAAAGTATATAAACTCTACTAATGTATGTGAAAGAATATATGCTTTAAACGTAATAGCCTCAGATGGAAAAGGCGAAAAAGTAGTTCCAAATGAAGATGAATTACGTGGTGTATTAGAGGATACTATTTACTATATATCAGAAAATATAGCAAGAAAGTATGTACAAAATAAAATTGAGACACAAGTTGAAAAAGCACTTCAGGATAGACAAGATAAATTTATGGATGATCTTAAGTTATCTATAATAAAGAAGCAAAAGGGACCTGAAAGCTCAAAGACAACTAAGAAACTAGAAAAGTTAGAAGAATTAGATGCGAAGAAAATTAATAAGAATGTTATGAGTCTTTTAAGACCAGAAACCTTTGATGAAATTGTTGGTCAAGAAAGAGCTATAAAGTCATTAATTTCAAAAATGTCATCACCATATCCACAACATATAATTTTATATGGACCTCCTGGAGTAGGTAAAACTTCAGCAGCAAGACTTGCTTTAGAAGAAGCTAAAAAATTAAAGTTTACGCCATTTGATGGAGATTCAAAATTTGTTGAAGTAGATGGAACTACATTAAGATGGGACCCAAGAGAAATTACTAATCCTTTATTAGGATCAGTACATGATCCAATTTATCAAGGAAGTAAAAAAGATTTAGCAGAAATTGGTGTGCCAGAACCTAAAACTGGTTTAGTAACAGAAGCCCATGGGGGAGTTTTATTTATAGATGAAATAGGAGAATTAGATGAAATTCTTCAAAATAAATTATTAAAGGTTTTAGAAGATAAGAGAGTTGAATATTCATCTTCATATTATGACCCAGATGATGAAAACACTCCAGAATATATAAAATATCTTTTTGAAAAAGGGGCTCCAGCAGACTTTGTATTAATTGGAGCAACTACTAAAGATCCAGGAAAGATAAATCCTGCATTAAGATCTAGATGTACAGAAGTTTACTTTGAGCCATTATCAGCAACAGATATTATTGGCATAATAGAAAATGCAGCTAAAAAGTTAAATGTAAAATTGGAAGATGGGGTTGCTGAATTTATCAGTAGATACACTATTGAAGGTAGAAAAGCTGTAAATATATTAGCTGATGCTTATGGATATGCATTATATAATTCTAACGAAGAAAGTGATATAATAACTTTAAAAGATGTTGAAGAAGTTATATCAATAGGAAGATATGTACCATTTGAAAGAGTTGATGATATAGAAGGTTATGAAATAGGCCACACTTATGGGTTAGGTGTAAGCGGATTTTTAGGATCTACACTAGAAATTGAAGCTGTAGCATTTGAATCAAAGAAGCCAGGAATGGGTACTGTTAAATTTAATGATACTGCAGGTTCTATGGCCAAGGACTCAGTATTTAATGCAGCATCAGTAATAAGAAGAATTACTGATAAGGATATTAAGGACTATGATATTCATGTAAATATTGTAGGTGGCGGAAGAATAGATGGACCATCAGCGGGTGCAGCTATAACTATTTCTATAATAAGTGCTTTATTAGAGAAGCCAATTAGACAAGATGTAGCAATAACTGGAGAAATATCTTTAAGAGGAAATGTTAAACCAGTAGGTGGCATTTTTGAAAAAATCTATGGAGCAAGAAGAAAGGGAATAAAACTTGTAGTTATTCCTAAAGAAAACGAAAAAGAAATCCCATTAGATTTAAAAGATATAGAAGTTAAGGCTATAAGTAAAATTGAAGAATTAATGGATATAGTATTCGAAAAATAAAATAATTTAAGGGCTGATAATTATTATTTGAATTAACTTGATATGGTAATAACAAGAAATCAATATAATACTTATCAGCTTTTTTCTAGTAAAAAGTTTTGATATAATATATTTATTATGAAAAGGGAGGAGGTTACAAATTGGATACACCAATAATGAGAAGCTTACCTCAAAGCTTAGAAGCTGAACAATCTGTTATTGGAGCAATGATAATAGATAAAAGTGCAATAGCAAAAGCTTTAGAAAAGCTAAATGAAGAAGATTTTTATAGGGATGGACATAAGGTTATATTTAAGGCTATAAGAGAAATGTTCTCGAAGGATATGGCTGTTGACCTTGTAACCTTATTAGAATACTTAAAATCAACAGATATGCTAGATAAAGCAGGTGGAGTTACTTATATATCAGAAGTAAGTTCATCAGTAATTACAACAGCAAATTTAGAAGCGTATATATCAATAGTAGAAGATAAATCAACTTTAAGAAAATTAATTAGATCTGCTACTAGCATAATAGAAGAAAGTTATAACAAGCAAGATAGAGTAGAAGAGGTATTAGATTTAGCTCAAAAGAAAATATTTGATTTAGCTGAAAAGCAAGGATCTAATGATTATGAACCATTATCTAATGTACTTGAAAGAGGTTTCTTAGAAATTGAGAGGCTATTTAATAATAAAGGCTCTATAACTGGAGTTGGTTCAGGTATAAGAGATTTAGATGCGAAGACATCAGGATTTCAAAAAGGAGATATGGTGCTTATTGCAGCTAGACCTTCTATGGGGAAAACAACTTTTTCCTTAAATATTGCAGAAAATGCAGCATTAAGAGAGGGGAAAAGTGTAGTTATTTTTTCTCTGGAAATGTCAAAGGAACAATTGGCATATAAATTATTGTGTTCAGAAGCAAATGTAGATATGTTAAAGCTTAGAACAGGTAACTTAGATGATGACGATTGGGAAAGAATTGCAAGAGCTACAGGGCCTCTATCTAAGGCTAAAATATACATAGATGATACGGCAGGTCTTAGTGTAATGGAAATGAGATCAAAGTGTAGAAAAATAAAGATGGAACATGGTATAGATATGATACTAATTGACTACCTTCAATTAATGAGTGGTAGTTCAGGAAGTGAAAGTAGACAACAAGAAGTTTCAGAAATATCTAGATCTATAAAGGCTTTAGCAAAGGAAATGGAATGTCCTGTTATAGCTTTGTCACAGTTATCTCGTGCTCCAGAACAAAGAGCAGACCATAGACCAATGTTATCTGACTTAAGAGAATCAGGGTCTATTGAGCAGGATGCCGATGTTGTTATGTTCTTATATAGAGATGAATATTACAATAAGGAAACTGAAGAAAAGAATATAGGTGAATGTATAATAGCTAAGCAAAGAAACGGTCCAGTTGGAACAGTTAAGATGGCATGGATTGGTGCTCATAGTAAGTTTGCTAATTTAGAGTTAGTTTATAAGGAATAATAAACTTATGTCATCAAACAATTTAAAATTAATAATGGAAAATGTAAAATTAAAAAATTAATTTTAAATACATACATTTTACATTTTTAATAATGGAGCTGTTATAACAGCTCCATTATTTTTAACTTTTAAGAACTTTTAAGTAGATATAATTAGCTTGTACAGAATTTTCTATTGTATTAATATCTACTTTATTTAAATAAAGCATTCTTTTAAAATTCAATAAGTCATTAAACTTATTCTTTAAGGAGAGGTTTAAAATAAGAAAGTTATTTATACTTTTTATAATTATTTCTTCTTTAGTTAAGTCTTGAAGAAAAATATAAATATCGTAAAAATTATTCTTATCAATAATTTTTATAATAGGAGTTTTAGGTTTTATAATTGATTTAATTTCTATTAAATTATCATTCATAATTATCCCTCCTTATAAATAGTTTGTATTTTATTAAAAAAGCTATCCTATGGGTATAATGGCTAAGTTCATAAATTATAAAAAAGTAAGAAATTTATTTATAATAAAAAATAAAAAGGAAGTGTAGGGAATGAATAAAAAAATAGGTTTCATAGGCTGTGGTAATATGGGAAAAGCTATTCTTACGGGAATATTATCATCTAAGGAAGTATCTAATGATAATATTTATGTATCTACTAAAAGCGAGAAATCAAGAAAAAATATTGAAGATGAATTTAAAGTAAGAACTACTTTAAATAGTAAAGAAGTAGCTAAGTTTTCTGATATATTATTTTTAGCAATTAAGCCCAATATTTTCAAGGAAATAATATTAGATATAAAGGAAAATATAGGTAAAGATGCTATTATAATATCTATTGCAGCTGGAATATCAATGGAGGATATGAAGAAATGGATTGGAGATGACTATAAAATAGTTAGAACTATGCCTAATACTCCAGCATTAGTAGGAGAAGCTATTTCAGCAATTTGTCCTAATAATAATTTACAAGAAAATGAAGTGGAAGAAGTTTGTAAAATTTTTAATATGTTTGGGAAATATGAGATATTAGAAGAAAAATATTTTCATGGATTTATTGCATTATGTGGATCTTCTCCAGCTTATGTATTCATGTTTATAGAAGCAATGGCAGATGCAGCTGTTAAGCTTGGTATTCCAAGAAATAAAGCTTATAAGATGGCAGAACAAGCCGTATTAGGCTCTGCAAAGCTTGCTTTAGAAACAGGAAAACATCCAGGAGAATTAAAAGATATGGTTTGCTCTCCTGGTGGAACAACAATTGATGCAGTAGTAGAGCTTGAAAATGGTGGCTTTAGAAGTACCATAATTAAAGCCTTAGAAAAGTGCGCTGAGAAATCTAAAAATATGTAGTTATGATAAATAGCAGAGTGATTATTATCTGGGATGAGATCCAAGTACACACACTCTGCTATTTATTAATGAAGAATTAAAATAAATAATCATTGAACTTTATATAAATATTTTAAAGTTTTGATACCCCCGTTTTTATTGCAGTATCTCTAACTGCATTTGAAACTGCCTTTTGAACGCTTAAGTCAAAAGCTTTTGGTAATATAAAATCATAACCTAAATCTTCTTCTTTAACTGAGTTTGCAATTGCATATGCTGCAGCAATTTTCATTTCTTCATTTATATCACTAGCTCTGACATCTAAGGCACCTCTAAATATTCCTGGGAAGGCTAAGACATTGTTAACTTGGTTTGGAAAGTCGGATCTTCCAGTACCTATAACTTTAATTCCAGCTTCTTTTGCTATATCTGGGAAGATTTCAGGAGTGGGATTAGCCATAGCAAATATAATTGCATCTTTATTCATAGTTGAGGCCATTTCTTTGGTTACTAGATTTGGAGCAGATACTCCTATAAATACATCTGAATTTTCTAGTGCATCCTTTAAACTACCTTTAATATTTTCTTTATTAGTGATTAAGGCTAATTCTTTCATTGAATCATTTAAATTATCCATTTCCTTATTTATTATTCCACTCTTATCACAAATAAAAATATTTTTAGCTCCAAAGGAAATTAATAATTTACAAATTGCAGTACCAGCAGAACCAGCACCGTTTATAACAATTTTTATATTTCCAATTTCTTTTTTCACAAGCTTTAAAGCATTAATTAATCCAGCTAATACTACTATAGCTGTTCCGTGCTGATCATCGTGAAATACTGGAATATCTAATTTTTCTTTAAGTCTTTTTTCTATTTCAAAGCATCTAGGTGCAGAAATATCTTCAAGATTTATTCCACCTAAAGATGGAGATATTCTAATGATAGTTTCAACTATTTCATCTACATTTTTGGTGTCTAATACTAAAGGAAAAGCATCAACATCCGCAAATTCCTTAAATAATATTGATTTACCTTCCATAACAGGTAATGAAGCCAAGGGTCCAATATCCCCTAAACCTAAAACAGCAGTTCCATCAGAGATGACAGCTACAGTATTCCATTTTCTTGTATAGATATAAGCTGAATCTGGATTTTTATGTATTTCCCTGCAAGGTTCAGCAACTCCAGGAGTATATGCTAAGCTTAAATCTTTTTCATCATTAATCTTACAATTGGATTTTATTTGGAACTTACCTTTTAATTCTTTATGATATTTTAGAGATTCTTCATAGATATTCATAAAAATGCTCCTTCTATTATATATTCATATTATAATTATACGAATTATATATATATAATGCAAAAAAATATTCGCAAACGAGTTGAAAGTTTATTTTTAGTTTGTTAATATTGTATTTGGAGATTAATTTCAATTAATTTTATTAATGAGGGCTTTCAAGTCCTTAGACAGGGAGGCAAATTAATGTCAGCATTTGTTGTTTTAGGAGCTCAATGGGGCGATGAAGGAAAAGGAAAGATGACTGATTACTTAGCTGAAGAGGCAGAAGTAATAGTTAGATTCCAAGGAGGAAATAATGCGGGTCATACAGTTGAAGTAGGCGACAAGCAATATAAACTTCACCTAATACCATCAGGAATACTATATGATAATAAATTAAATATTATCGGTAATGGAGTAGTTGTTGATCCAAAAGCTTTATTTACAGAAATAGATTATCTTGAAGGAGAAGGTGTTAGCGTTACACCAAATAAACTTATTATAAGTGATAGAGCTCATGTTATAATGCCATATCATAAGGTGCTAGATAAGCTAAAAGAAAAAGCAAGAGGAAAAAATGACATAGGAACAACAGGAAAAGGAATAGGACCTTGTTATACTGATAAATTTGAAAGAGCTGGAATTAGAATTTGTGATCTTATAGATGAAGAAGTTTTTAAAGAAAAGTTAAAAGAAAATATTGAATTTAAGAACAAATACATAGTTAATGTTCTTGGTGGAGAAGCACTAAACTATGATGAAATATTAAAGGAATATTTAGAGCTTGCAGAAAGATTAAGACCTTATGTTCAAGATACTTCTGTAAGATTATATAATGAAATTAAAGATGATAAGACTGTATTATTTGAAGGAGCACAAGGAATGCTTCTTGATATAGACTATGGAACATATCCATATGTAACATCTTCAAATACAACTGCTTGTGGTGTAGCAAGTGGATCAGGAATTGGACCAACTATGATTACTAATGCAGTGGGTATAGCAAAAGCTTATACTACAAGAGTTGGTAAAGGACCATTCCCTACTGAATTAGATAATGAAATAGGTGAATGGATTAGAGAAAAAGGACACGAGTATGGAGTGACTACAGGAAGATCAAGAAGATGTGGATGGCTAGATGCTGTTATTTTAAAAACAACAGTAAGAGTATCTGGATTAACATCACTATGTGTTACTAAAATAGATACTTTAGCAGGACTTGAAAAATTAAAAATTTGTGTAGGATACAAGTTTGATGGTAAAATTATAGACTATTTCCCAGCAAGCTTAAATGACTTAGCAAAATGTGAACCTATATATGAAGAATTTGATGGATGGGGTGAAGAAGTAGCTGAAGCAAGAAGCTACGAAGAATTACCAGAAAATGCGAAGAAGTACTTAGCTAGAATAGAAGAGCTTACTGGAACAAAAATTTCTATTATTGGTGTTGGTCCTAGAAGAGATCAAACAATAAGAGTTACAAAAGAACTTTAATAATAAATTAAATGAAAAGAGTTGTATAAAAGTAGATTTTATCTATAAAATACTTCTCTTTTTTTTATTTATAAAGATTAAGCAAAACTAATAAATCACAGTTTAAAATAGGTAATAAAAAAGGTTAAATGATAGTGATTATTGACTAATAAAAGCTTTTATGGTAACATATAGTAAATAGTTACTATATTTAAATTAAATTTTAGTGAAAATAGGTATCTAATTTAAACATATTTGTGTATAAAATATACAAAAAAAATTAAGAATGAGGGGTGGCAGTTATGTCTATGTTAAGAAACTTTATAAAAGATAACAGATTACAATCTAGAAAATGTAGAAGAAAAGAGTTAACTTTGGCAGTTACTTTAGGCGCTACTGTTGGTGTATTGACTGGAATTGCTATAAACTCAAAATCAGACCAAATAAAAAAATTATTCAGCAAAATAAAAGATAAAAATATTGAATATATAAACGATGGAAAAGAAAAGCTAGAAGATTTAATTAATGAAAAGAAAGAAGATATAAAAGATATTAAATCTGGCTTAAAAGAAGGTTTAGAAAATATTAAAGATAAAGAAGAAAATGTAAGAGAAATCTTAGATAGAAAAGTAAACAAAGGCAAGGATGAAATTGCTGATATATCTAAAGAAACCACTAAAGAAATAAAAAATGAAATCAATAAGAAATAGGAGGCGGTTATAATGGGATTTTTAAGATGGTTAGGTGGAATCGTAGTTGCGATTTGGTTATTAGGTCTACTATTTAGAATAGGTGGAGGATTAATACATATCCTACTTGTTGTAGCTGCAATAGTATTTATCGCAGATTTAATAACTAGAAGAGCACATTAGTAGAAACTATGTATTTAATAATGAAAAGAGTAAATTAATAGTAACTATATATATAAAAGAGGTTGTTTAGGCAACCTCTTTTTCATATAATTAATAGTTATTTATCCAAATAAGTAAAATTATTGTAAATAAATTATAAATAGTAAAATGTTGTGATAAAATATAAATATAAAAGTATAAATAAATAGGGGTGATTTTATGGAAGAAAGAAAAAATAACTTACTTGTGACGGAAATTTTATCTAGGGCCTTTAACTTATGTATAGATAATTTTTTAGAATTTCTTAAGGCTATAGGAATTTTTATGGCACCAGCAATTATAGTACCATTAATATTAATTTATACGGTATTTGCTACTGCCTTTATTGGTTCATCACTTTATTCTTATTCATATCCAAACTCAGCTTTAGATAGAATGTTTGCAGGTATAGGAATAGGAACAATAGCAGGTATTACATTACTATCATTGGTTTTAGGCTTATTATCTTTATTTGGTAGTTTAGTAATAATTAAAATGTCAGATGATGCAAATAAGGGTAATGAAGTTAGTTGGAGATCAGCAACAAGCTATGTATGGGATAGAAAATGGAGAGCTTTAGGACTAAATTTATTAGTTTGGCTTATGATTATGGCAGGACTTATTGGCCTTGGGATTTTATTTATAATCCTATCACTTTTAACATTAGGAATAGGACTTATTATTTTAGTTCCTTTATATTTTGGAATATTATTGATTTTAACACCTTCAATGACATTATTTAATTCAACATTTTTAATTAATGATTTAAATGTTATGGATTCAATAAGAGAAACTTTTCTTTTATTTAGAAAGGGTTATTTTTGGTCAACTATTGGAAGAATAGCTGCAATCTCTGGTATTTTATTTGGTGTAGTAATAATATCAGGAATACTTGATTTCATTCCATTCCTTGGTAGTATAATAATGTCAGTAGGGTCATGTGCAATATCAGTATATATGTCTGCCTATATCAGTATATTTGTTCTTGATAGAAATCAACCTAATATAGATAGCTTTGGAGGAAATGATAATTCAGATAATGGGTTTATAGATCCAATTATTTAAATTATAATAAAGGGAATGTAGAGAAAGGTAAAACTAATAATTATAAACAATGTAAAATGGAGGCTGTTGGAACAGCCTCTTTATTAACAGGAGGTAGTTTTATGGGGAAAGCTTATGAAAAAGAATATGAATTACATTATTATGATGTAGATAGGAATTTAAAAGGCAGTATGTCAACTATAATAAACATATTGTCTGATATAGGAACAAAGCAGTCTGAGAGCCTTGGTTCTGGAATGAAGGAACTTATGGAAAATAATATGACATGGGTATTTTATAATTATCATGTAAAAATATTTAGAGATCCTATGTATGGAGAAACATTAAAAGTAAAAACTGAACCAGTAGGATTTAAAAAATACTATGCACTAAGAAATTATGAAATAAAAGATAGTCATGGTAATGTTATAGTTACTGCTAACGCTATATTCTTACTAATTAATTTAGAGAAGAGGAGAATGATAAGAATTCCAGAATCACAATATGAAGTATATGGTGTGGAAAGTGATATGAAAGGGGAATTCAAATTACCTAGAATTGAAGCAATTGAAGAATATAAATATGAAGATAGCTTCAAGGTGAGATATACTGATATAGATTCAAATCAACATGTTAATAATACTAAGTATATTGATTGGGCTATGGAAACTTTGCCAGAAGATATAGTAAATAATTATTCTTTAGATGAAATAAAGGTTACATTTGAAAAAGAATGTAAATATGGAGAGGTTGTAAATGTATATACTGATATAAGAGAACAAGAAGATGGCTCATTAATAAGTATACATAAGATAGAAACTCTAGATAAAAAAGAATTAACTAGATTAATAGGGTGTTGGAAGAGGGAAGAACACAAATAAATAAGATAATAATTATAAGGAAGCAATTTACTAAAATAACTGCTTCCTTATTTTTTTATTAATTAAATATTAAAGTTTCTACTTATTATTATATGCAATACTTTTAGCTACCATATAACCAGAGCTCCAAGCCCACTGTAGATTAAATCCACCGCAATCTCCATCCACATCTAAAATTTCGCCACAGAAATATAGATTTTTAACTAAATTAGATTCAAGGGTAGAGGAGTTTATTTCCTTTGTGTTTATTCCACCTATAGTAACTTGAGCTTGATTAAAGCCATTAGTATCTACACATTTAAATTTCCAAGACTTTAATATATTAATTATGTTTTTCTTATCATTCCAATCTAGCTCATAGCAAGGCATATGAAGGTTAGATATATTTGCAGACTTTAGTACTGTAGGGATTAATTTTTTATTAATTACACCTATAAGAGAATCTATAATTGGTCTATGTGAAAACATAGCAAAATGTCCTTCAAGAAAGTTTTCTATTTTACCAATATCTTCATTAGGGAGCATATCTACTAATATTTCAACATTTTTATTATTAAGTAAGGCTTTTGATGCATGACCAGATAATTGAAGTATTGGAGGACCAGAAATACCGTAGTCTGTAAATAGTATTTCTCCAAATTCTTTTCTTATGGCTTCTCCATTTACTAATAAGGTAGCATAGCCATCAAATTTTACTCCTGATATTGATTTTAAATAAGGATTATCTAATTTTAACTGAACTATGCCAGGAATAGTTTTCACAATTGTATGCCCTAGAGATTTAGCTAAATTATATCCTGAACCATCAGAGCCAGTTTTAATAGCAGATTTTCCTCCACAGGCTAAAACTAATTTATTACATGTGAATAACTTTTTATCTTCATTACTTGTGGATAATTTAAAAACTTTTCCCTTGTGGATATCTTTCACTTTACAATCTGTGTATAAAGGTATATCTCTATCCTCAATTGCAAATCTTAATATATCCACTACTGAAGAGGCTTGAAGAGATTTAGGATACATTTTTCCGTTTTTTAACTCTACAATAGGAAGGCCAATAGATAAAAAGAAGTTTTCTGTATCACTAACTCCAAAGCTAGATAAAGTTTTAGAAAAAAATCCTGAATTTTCACTATGGTATGAAAGGAAGGGAAATGAAATTGTTCTATTAGAAATATTACAACGACCATTTCCTGTAGTTAATATTTTTTTCCCAATCCTATCAGTTCCTTCTATTATTGCTACATCTAAACCAAAATCTTTTGCTGTAATTGCAGCCATTAATCCTGATGCGCCTCCACCTATTATAATTAAATCATGATGAATCATAATAAACTCCTTAATATATTTTATTTTATTTAAATATCATACTAATAGAATTATAATATATTTATAAAGAATAATTAAGAAGTTTAATTTAGATAAACAGCAATAAATTTCTAGGTTTTAAGCGGTTTTATTAGTATGAATTTAAAAATTAAAAAAAAGTTACGAAAAAGTGTTGACACTATATTAAAATTTATGTATTATAGTTAATGTGCTCGCCGACAGAAAGGCAAGTACGGGCGACAAACAAAAAACTTATATGGCTCCTTGGTCAAGCGGTTAAGACACCACCCTTTCACGGTGGTAACAGGGG
>OGSQ01000402.1_pt1 | contig 17878 bp, 16 predicted proteins | sample 1573921 | NCBI WGS metagenome assembly OGSQ01 (sample SAMN03295832, study PRJEB24534) | human gut metagenome | isolation source: fecal sample 7 from infant 4 | host: Homo sapiens | place: USA: Pittsburgh, PA | collected 2014-07 | reverse complement strand
ATTTTATTATTATATTATTATTTCTATTATAATATCTTCTAATCTATTAAATTCAGTATTTTTATACTTATATGATGTTTTACCACTTATTCGAAACTCTTTCTGCAAAAGCCAAAAAATCTTTTAACATTATCTTTCTGCCATCATCTAATACCATAGTTCCGTTAAACTTACCAAATACTTGATTTTGATCACTACAAATCAACTTAATATCAGTACAAGAGGCTCTATTTAAAATAGGTTCAAAGTTCATTTCAAATCTTTTATCACTACTTGTAAAGGTCCACGGCTTAGTGTATAAATAATTCCCTTCTTCATCAACTGGAATATTAAATGTAACCTCCTCTAACTTATGCAAAATGCCATCATAGAAAATAACATTTTCAGTTGCTGCACTTGTATCTCCAAAACCATATCCAATATTAAAGCCTACTTCATGATTGTCCACCATTCCACAACCTGCACCCCAATACCATACATTTTTATATGTCCAAACACCTCTACCCCAATCTAAAATTCCTCTTGTATTGTCTTTATTAAATTCATATTTAAAATCACCTAATTTAAAATATCCACTAACTTTAAAACCTACTATTTTTTGATTATAGTAAAAATGTTTTTCCTTTTTAAAGGGAGTGGCAATAACCATTGATTCTTTAGGCTCTTCATCTAATTCAAGATAGCAATAAAAACTTTCTTTATCATGGAAATTATCCATTCTACATTCTAGAATTCTTTTCCCATCTTTATGTCTATATGATAAATCAATCTTTTTAGAAGTATAAACTACATCTCCTTCTTTAGAACTTGAAGGTAAATTTATTTTTCCAAGAGAAAATGGCTGTATAGGTGATACTGTTTTTTCCCTTGAATTTTTAAAATCTAAAATAGAAACACTTTCTAAACTCATATAAGAATTATCTGCAAGGGTTAAAGCAATACCATATTCATCATTGTATATTAAATAATAATCCCATTCCTTAATACGAAGAGAACTAGCCTTAATATCTTTTCTATCATAATCTAAGATTAAGCTCCTTGCATATCCTGATTGATTTAAGTTTCCTTGTTTATTTAATAATTTTGTATTTCTTATAATCTCTCTTTGCATAGTAATCCTCCTTTAATTTATATCATAACCTCTTAAAATATCATTTGTTAAATTATAACATTTATTTTCATTACTTTATACTCTTTGATAAAGAATAAAATCTTTTTAATTAAATAAAAATGCACACCCTTATATTGTTATAAGAGTGTGCATTTTCATATATATTAAGCTTCTTTTGATAATTCTTCTAAATCAGCTATTATTACTTTAACTAAGTCTAGCTTTCCTTTAGCATAGTCCTTGTCATTTAGCCAATCAATACCAAGTTCTAATGCTTTTTCTGTTTCTTTATATTCATTTAATAGTTTTTTTACTAATTCTTCTCTCATAATACTTCTCTCCTTTAATTACAATTTATTCAACAGTAACAGATTTTGCTAAGTTACGAGGCTTATCTACATCACACCCCTTTTGTTTAGCCATATAATAAGATATTAATTGAAGTGGTACTACTGATAGTACTGGAGTTAATAGTGGGTTTGTTCTTGGTATATAAATGATATCATCACAAACTTCTCTAGCGTCTTCATCACCTTCAATTGCAATTCCTAATACCTTTGCCCCTCTTGTAACTACTTCTCTAATGTTACTTATCATCTTATCTTTTAATCTATCTTCTGTTAATAATGCTATTACTGGAGTTTCCTTTTCTATTAAAGCAATTGGACCATGCTTTAATTCTCCACCAGCATATGCTTCTGAATGAATATATGATATTTCCTTAAGTTTTAATGAGCCTTCTAATGCTACAGCATAGTCAACTCCTCTTCCTAAGAAGAATAAATCCTTATTCATATAATGTTTTGAAGCATATTTTTGTAATTCATCTTTTTGAGTTAATATTAATTCTACTTTTTCAGGTAATTCTAGTAAATCTTCTTTTATTTCTTCTGCTAATTTACTATCTAAAGTTCCTTTAAGCTCTCCAAAGTATAATCCCACAACATATAATGCTATTAATTGTGTTTCATATGCTTTTGTAGATGCAACTGCAATTTCTGGACCTGCCCAAGTGTAAATAACATGATGAGCTTCCCTTGAAACTGAGCTTCCAACAACATTTGTAATAGCAAGAACCTTTGCTCCTATTTTCTTAGCATCTCTTAAGACTGCTAAAGTATCTGCTGTTTCTCCAGATTGGCTAACAACTATTACTAATGATTTTTCTGTTAGAAGTGGATCTCTGTATCTAAATTCTGAAGCTATATCAACTTCAACTGGTATCTTAGCTAATTTTTCTATTATAGTTTTTCCAACTAAACCAGCATGATAAGCTGTTCCACAGGCAACTATAAATACTCTATCGAAGGATTCTAATTCTTCCTTTGAAAGATTTATATCATCTAAATTAACTGGGGTATTTCTTAAAACTCTAGATGTTAATGTATCTTTTATAGCTTTTGGCTGTTCATGAATTTCTTTTAACATGAAATCTTCATATCCACCCTTTTCAGCTGCATCTACATCCCAAGTAACATGATAAATTTCTTTATCTATCTTTTCTCCATCTTCTGTTTTAATTTCTACTCCATCTTTAGTTATTATTACAAATTCTTTATCTTCTAATAAATAAACTTCTCTAGTATGGTTAAGAACTGCTGGTATATCAGAAGCTATGAAATATTCATCTTTTCCTAAACCAACTATTAATGGACTATCTTTTCTAACTGCTACTATTTTATCTGGTTCATCTTTACAGATAACTCCAATAGCATAGCTACCTTCCATCTTTCCTGTTGCTTTAGTTACAGCTTCAAACAAATCACCTTTATAGTAGTAATCTACTAAGTTTGGTATTACTTCTGTATCTGTTTCTGAATAAAATTCATATCCCTTAGTTTTTAACCATTCTTTTAGTTTTATATAATTTTCTATAATTCCATTATGAACAACACTAATTGTTGCATTTCCATTTGTATGAGGATGTGAATTGATGTCTGATGGTTCTCCATGAGTTGCCCATCTAGTATGACCTATTCCTATTATTCCATTTAAAGGACTCTGCATTAAATTATCTTCTAAGTTCTTTAAACGTCCCTTATACTTTCTTACCTTTATTTCTCCATCTTCTAATACAGCTACTCCTGCTGAGTCATATCCCCTATATTCTAATTTAGATAATCCCTCAACTAATATTGGAGATGCTTCCTGTCTTCCTACGAATCCAACTATTCCACACATATTATATTCTTCCTTCCATTGTCTATTATTTTTTTGTTCCAAAATTAAAGAGCCACCACTACATTCAAAAATTAAAAATGTATAATGCAAAATATACCCTTTTAAAAGCTGCTTATAAATTTTGTCATTAGTTTTACATTTCTCATTAATAATTTTCATTGTGCGATGGCACTTTGAAGGTTTTAACACCTAGCTAATATTGTGCTGTAAATCACTTTACAGTTTTGTTAGCTGTTAACGGTAGTGTGAATACCGTGGGGCACCCGCCGAAGTATCGATACTCCCCAACCTCGTCCACTTAAGTGAGATTCCAAATTTCACATTTGGCTGGTGGAACTTACTCAGCGAGCGAATGCGAGTCGAGTTTCCTTTAAAAATAAGCTTTATATAATTAAAAACTTATTGCTACTTTCCTCAAGTTAGTAACTTCTCCAAAAACTAATAAAAAGATTGAAGATTCTAGGAAACTCCTTCTCATATTCATTCGAAGGAGTAAGTTCGCCTGACTAAATCATAGATTTAGAGGCTCACTTAAGTTCTGGCGCTTTTTCTTCTTTTTCTATCCTCCTTTCTTTAATGTTATGTTATTTAATTTGTAATATATATTATGCAAATACTCTTGATGTATACACTAATTTTAGCACACTTCTAATTAAAATCAACGATTTTAATCAAAATTTAATTATTTTAGCTTATATTATAAAACTATTCTTATATATCTCTGTTTTACTCCTGTTTACTCCTATCAATAACTATACATGTATATGTCTAGACATATAATCAATGCATAATGGATAATTCATAATGCATAATTGCTAAAAAAACTCAGGCTAGGCTGAGTTTTTATTAAAGGAAGCTGAAATAATAATCTTCTTTATATTATCTCCAATAATATTTTTTTCCATAACCCTTACTCTTCTTAAGGGTAAAAGATAAATAATATTGCACTAATTATTTAAGGCTAATAAATTAAATATTACTACCTTCTGTAAAATTATCTATTAACTTTAATTTTTCTTGTCTTGATAATTGTTTTATTGCGTACTCCCTTTTCATGGCTTCTTTTTTATCTTCAAATTTTTCAAAATAAACTATCTCTACTGGAAGTCTAACTCTTGTATATTTAGCTCCCTTTCCACTATTGTGAGTTTTAAGTCTTTTTTCTAAGGAGGTTGTCCACCCTGTATATAAAGTATTATCTGAACATTTTAAAATGTATACGTAATTCATTTTTTCTCCTAGTCTACTATTATTTTATATCAATAAATAAATTATAACTGAATAAAAGGTTATCTTAAACTCTACCTTTTAAGATAACCTACTATTTCTTAATTACTTAAATGAATTTTCTATTTTTGTTTTCATTGATTCTACTTTATCTTTAGCTACATCCTTCTTTTCTCTTATTGCTGTATCATATTCATTAAATAAATTTTCCATATCATCTAAAGTACTTCTTATAGAAGCATCTTTTACTGTATTTCTTAAATTTGTAAGTTTTCCTTTAAATTCTGTACTATATTTATCCCAATCTTCGGATTTAATATTTTCTACTCCACCGGCAACTTTTTCATTAAATTCTGTATATAAGTTATTTACAGAAGTTCTGCTCTCATTTAATGAAGCTCCTTGATTATTCGTTCCATTTGTATTGGAATTTGTTCCATCTGTTGTTCCAGTTCCATTTGTTCCATTCATTCCATTATTTTCATGCACCCCTGTACCATTGGTGCCATCTGTTACACCTGTACCTGAATTATTATTAGTTGATGGATTTTCTGTTTTATTTCTTCCACAAGCTGCTAGTCCTAAACTACAAGTTATCAACATACCTATTAATAATTTTTTCATTTTTACTCCTCCTCATTTAGCCACATAGTTATTTTCCCTCTAACTTTAGAAAAATATACTCTTAGCTAAATGTCATATTCTTTGTAGACTTTCAAGAAATAAGAAAAAAAGTTAATTTTCAAAATCCAATTAAGTAATTTGAAAATTAACTCTTAACTATTATCCCAATAATACTCCAGCTAAAATAGTAGTAGCATAAACTAAATTTGTAATAACAAAGTTTTTAACTGCTAATACAAAAGTATCCTTTTTAGTTTGAAGTTTATTAAATTTATTAATATTTCCTTGAACTACTTTTAATACTAATAAAGTTACTAATGAAACTACTGGTAATACTCTAAGTACTACAGCAATAACTATAGAAATATATCCAATATAATATAACCATTTAAATACCTTTAATGCATTTTCTTTGCCAATATATATTGGTAATGTGTATCTTTTATTTTCTATATCTTCATCTATATCACAAATATTATTTGCAAGCATTATATTTGAGATTCCCATTATTGGAGATAAACAAATTATAAATATATTGATTAATTCTATGAAATTGAAACTTATGTTTACATTACTTAATCCATTAATATTTATACCTAATACTCCTGTATCAAATATGTGAATATAAACAGATAAAAATGTTATTATTAAACCCATAGCAAGTCCAGAAAAAATTTCACCAAAAGGTGTTCTTGAAATAGGAATTGGTCCAAAGGAATATGTTATTCCAATTACAAAGGATATTGCTCCAATTAATAGTACTATTATATTAGTATTTTTAACTAATAATAACCCTAAAGTTGCTGCTATAACTAACATAGTATAAATTAATAATCTAACTTCTTTTGGATTTAAGTTGTAATTTACTATTGCATTATGAGTTTCGTATCCATAACCTTCCTTTTTAATTGCCTTAGCATAATCCATATAATTATTTATTGCAGTTGTAGTCATATCAAATATTATCATTGATAAAAACATTATAATTGCATTTTTTAAATTAAAATTATCATATCTGTATAAAGCATAAAAAGTTCCTATTAAGTATGGAATTACGCTTGCTACTTTTGTTTGTATTTCCACTAGTTTTAAAAAGATCTTAATATTCATTTGTTTTCCCCCTTATTTATTATTTAAATATTTTAACATAATCTAAAGTAAATTATAATCCATGTAAAATATAGAATTTTTACTTATCTTATAATAACTTGAGTAATTTTACATTAAATGTAATATATGTTATAATTATCAAATATTATTAGTAAATTTTTATTTTATAGGGGGCTATCATATGAAATTATCCTTAAATGAATCAATGGAATTAACAAAAACTCAGAGGAAAGGAAACATTATCTTACCATTTTTTATTCTTATATTAACACTTCTTGTAGGACAACTTATACTAATTCCTTTTCTATTTGCAGGAATAATAAAAATTTCAATGTTGGAAAATGGATTATTTAATCTATATGCAAATTCTATTCCAATTATATTAATTATTATTTATTGTAAATTTGTTGAAAAGAGGACTTTACCTTCCCTTGGAATTACAAAAAAGAGATTTCCTATTAATTATCTTATTGGAGTATTAATAGGCTTAGCAATGATTTCTTCAACTTTTTTAATTAATTTTCTTCTTGGTTCCATTTCTGTTAGCATAAATCCAAATAGTATAAATTGGACATTTATTATTCTTTCTTTATTTGGTTATATAATTCAAGGCTTTAATGAAGAAATTCTTTGTAGAGGTTTTCTAATGAATGCAATCGCCTCTAAAAAAGGCCCATTAGTTGGAATACTATTAAACTCATTCTTTTTTGGTGCATTACATTTATTAAATCCTAATGTAACTTTTTTAAGTTTTATTAACATTTCATTAGTAGGAATAATATTCTCATTGATTTTCTATAAGACTAATAACCTTTGGATTGTTGGGGCTATGCATAGTATTTGGAATTTCCTTCTAGGACCTGTTTTAGGTATAGAAGTAAGTGGTTTATCTACATTCTCTTCTGTATTTAAAACTATTTCACTTGAAGGAAAAACTTTAATTAATGGAGGTTCCTTCGGATTTGAAGGAGGCCTTGCAGCAACTATTGTATTGACTATTTCATTAATTATTACTCTAGCAATTATAAAGAAAAATAATACTGAAGATCTAAATACTGAAGCATATTAAAAATAAAGGAGCTGTGGTGCAGCTCCTTTAACATTAATCTAATTTCTTAGTATCTATCCAGCTCATCATTTCTCTAAGTTCTTGTCCAACTTTTTCGATTGGATGTTCTGCTTCCATTTTTCTTCTTGCATTAAACATTGGTCTCCCAACTTGGTTTTCTAATAACCAGTTCTTTGCAAAGGTCCCATCTTGGATTTCTTTTAATACTTTCTTCATTTCCTTCTTTGTTTCATCTGTTACTATTCTATCCCCAACCATGTAGTCACCATATTCTGCAGTATCAGATATTGAATATCTCATCATACTCATACCACCTTGATATAGTAAATCTACAATTAATTTCATTTCGTGTAAACATTCAAAGTATGCATTTTCAGGTGCATATCCAGCTTCTACTAAAGTTTCAAAACCAGCCTTTATAAGTGCTGTACAACCTCCACATAAAACTGCTTGTTCACCAAACAAATCCGTTTCTGTTTCATCTTTAAATGTAGTTTCTAAAACTCCAGCTCTTGCTCCTCCAATTCCATTAGAATATGCTAAAGCTAAATCTCTTGCATTTCCTGTTGGATTTTGATATACAGCAATTAAACATGGAACTCCTGACCCTTCAGTATATGTTCTTCTTACCATATGTCCAGGTCCCTTAGGTGCACACATAAATACATCTACATCTGCTGGTGGAACAATTTGTCCATAATGAATGTTAAATCCATGGGCAAATACTAATGCATTTCCTTTTTCTAAGTTTGGAGCAATTTCTGATTTATAAACTTGTGCCTGTTTCTCATCTGGTAATAATATCATTATAATATCTGCTGCCTTTGCTGCTTCTGCAACTGTTGCTACTTCTAAACCAGCCTCTTCAGCTCTTTTCCATGATTTACTTCCATTATAAAGCCCAACTACCACATCTACTCCGCTTTCATGTAAATTTAAGGCGTGTGCATGTCCTTGGCTACCATATCCAATTATTGCAACTTTCTTCCCCTTTAATAAATCTAAATTTGTGTCCTTTTCATAATACATTTTTGCCATTTTTCTAACCCCCTATTATTTAAACATCATCTTCACTTATTATTTCATTAATTGCTGCACCAGGTGCAACCATAGGAAATACCTTTTTATCATTGTGTATTACATAGTCTATTACAACAGGTCCTTTATATTCTAAAGCTTCCTTTAATACTGGAAGAAGTTCCTCTTTTTCAAAGACTCTATATCCCTTACCACCAAATGCTTCAGCTACTTTTACAAAATCTGTAGTGCTATTTAAAGTTGTGGAAGAATATCTGCCTTCATAGAAAAAGTTCTGCCATTGTCTAACCATTCCTAAAGAATTATTATTCACTATTATAACTATTATTGGTAACTTATTTTTAGCTGCTGTGGCTAATTCATTGCAGTTCATTCCAAAGCTTCCATCACCAGCAATATTTATTACCTGCTTATCCTTTAATGCCATTTGAGCCCCAATTGAAGCACCTAAGCCATACCCCATAGTTCCAAGTCCACCTGATGATATAAATGTTCTTGGTGTTTTAAATTTAAAGAATTGAGAAGCCCACATTTGATGCTGTCCAACTTCTGTTGTAAGAACAAAGTTTCCATCATCTAATTCACTTAATTTTCTAAATAAGAATTCTGGAGTTAATTCTCCTGTTTCAGATGTATCTTCCACATTTAAAGACTTAAGCTCTCTCATTTTCTGAAGCCATTCTTCATTTTTCTTTTCTTTAAGAAGTGGAATTAACCTTTGAAGCACTATTTTTAAATCCCCAATTACAAATGCATCTACTTTCACATTTTTATTTATTTCTGCTGGATCAACATCTATATGAATAATCTTTGCATTTTTAATATGATTTTGATTGTTTATTACCCTATCACTAAACCTTGCCCCAAGATTAATTAATAAATCACATTTACTAACTAATATATTAGAAGCTTTACTTCCATGCATTCCTATCATACCAGTATATAATGGATGATTATATGGGAATGATGACATTGCCATAAGAGAAGTTGCTATTGGAGAATTTATTTTATTAACAATCTCCTTAAGTTCTTCATAAGCTCCTGATGCTACTATTCCTCCACCTGCATATATAAATGGATTTTCTGATTCATTAATTAATTTTGCAACACTTTCTAAAGCTTCCTTTGTTATATGCTTAGTTTTTCTTTCAACTTCCTTAGGAATTATTGGTTCATATACTGCTTTAGCAGCAGTTATATCCTTTGGTATATCTATTAATACAGGTCCTGGTCTTCCTTCCCTTGCTATATAAAAGGCTTCCCTTACTATTCTCTGCAGATCATTAACATCTTTAACAATATAATTATGCTTTGTTATTGGCATTGTAATTCCAGTAATATCTACTTCTTGGAAACTATCCTTTCCTAACAATGGCTTAGTTACATTCCCTGTAATAGCTACTATTGGAATAGAATCCATATATGCAGTTGCAATACCAGTAACTAAATTAGTTGCCCCTGGTCCAGATGTAGCTAAGCAAACTCCAACCCTTCCAGTAGCTCTTGCATATCCATCAGCTGCATGAGAAGCACCCTGTTCATGAGCAGTTAGTATATGATTAATCTTATCCCTATATTTATAAAGCTCATCATATATATTTAAAACAGCGCCCCCCGGATATCCGAATATCGTATCAACACCCTCATCTAAAAGGGATTTAATTAAAATTTCAGCTCCAGTTATAATCATAAATACCCCCCTTTTTTGGAATGTAGAATGTAGAATGAAAAATGAAAAATTGTGGTTATAATTCAGCAAAGCTGAATTATTAATTTTTCATAACTCAGCTTGTCTGAGTTATTTCATTAATTCTACATTTTACATTTTTCATTTTTCATTACTTTAGTATTGCTCCTGTGCTAGCTGAGCTTACTAGCTTAGCATATCTTGCTAAGTACCCTTCTGTTACCTTTGGTGGCAATGGTTTGAAGTTCTTTCTTCTTTCTTCTAAAACTTCTTCATCTACTAATAGTTCTAGTTTTCCATTTGGAATATCTATTGAAATAATATCCCCTTCTTCCACTAATCCTATAGTTCCACCTTCAGCTGCTTCTGGAGAAATATGTCCAATAGCAGCTCCTTTAGTAGCTCCACTAAATCTTCCATCAGTTATTAATGCTACATATTTATCTAAGCCCATTCCCGCAATTGCTGATGTTGGTGATAGCATTTCTCTCATACCAGGGCCACCCTTAGGTCCTTCATATCTAATTACTACTACGTCACCTTTAACTATTTTCTTAGATAAAATTGCTTCTATTGCATCTTCTTCTAAATCAAATACTCTTGCTGGTCCTGTGTGGACTAACATTTCTTCTAATACTGCTGATTTCTTAACTACTGCCCCATCTACTGCTAAGTTTCCTTTTAATACTCTGATTCCACCAGTTGAACTAAATGGTTCATCTATACTCTTAATAACATTGTAATCAAGAACTTCTACTCCCTCTAAATTTTCCTTATGAGTTTTAGATGTAGCTGTTACACAATCTAAATCTAAAAGATCCTTCTTTGAAAGTTCCTTCATAACTGCTTGAATTCCGCCAGCCCAATATAACTCTTCAATATGTGTATCTGAAGCTGGTGCTAATCTACAAAGATTTGGTGTTATTTCTGACACTTCATTAATCATATCTAGATTTAAATCGACCTTTGCTTCATTAGCAATTGCAGTTAAATGAAGAACACTATTTGTAGAACATCCTAAAGCCATATCTACAGTTAATGCATTTCTTATAGATTTTTCATTTACTATATCTCTTGGCTTAATATCCTTTTCTAATAAGTCCATTATTTTCATACCTGCATATTTAGCAAGTCTCATTCTTTCTGAATATACAGCTGGTATTGTCCCATTTCCAGGTAATCCTAACCCTAAAACCTCTGCTAAGCAATTCATTGAATTTGCTGTAAACATACCTGAACAGGATCCACATGTTGGACAAGCTTTATTTTCCATATCACATAAATCTCCCTCTAACATAGTCCCATTTTCAAATGCCCCAACTGCTTCAAACATAGTTGAAAGAGATACATCCTTACCCTTGAATTTACCTGCTAGCATTGGACCTCCACTAATTACTATTGCTGGTATGTTAAGTCTTAGTGCCGCCATCATCATACCTGGTACAATTTTATCGCAGTTTGGTATTAATACTAATGCATCAAAGGCATGTGCTTTGACCATACATTCAATAGTGTCTGCTATTAGCTCTCTTGTAACTAATGAATATCTCATTCCTTCATGTCCCATTGCTATACCATCACATACTCCTATGGTTGGAAATACTATTGGAGTGCCTCCAGACATAAGTACTCCCTTTTTAACTGATTCCACTATTTTATCTAAATTTATATGACCTGCTATTATATCATTTTGTGAAGTTACAACTCCTATTAATGGTTTGTTTATTTCTTCGTCAGTTAACCCTGTTGCCTTTAGTAATGATCTATGTGGTGCCCTTTGTGGCCCTTTTTTTATCACATCACTCCTCATATATTTCACCTCTCATTTTATATATTTTCTAATACTAGCTTTCCTATCTCACTAGTTCCAACTAGCTTCATTCCGTCACTCATTATATCCCCTGTTCTATATCCTTCTTCTAAAACCTTAACTACTGCACCTTCTATAACTTTCGCTTCATCTTCTAAATTAAAGCTGTATCTTAGCATCATTGCTGCAGAAAGTATAGTTGCTAATGGATTTGCAATTCCCCTTCCTTCAATATCTGGTGCACTACCATGTATAGGCTCATACATTCCAAGCTTTCCTTCTCCTAAAGATGCTGAAGGCAACATACCAATTGATCCTGTTATCATACTTGCTTCATCTGATAAAATATCCCCAAACATATTAGAAGTAACTATTACATCAAACTGCTTTGGATCCCTTACTAATTGCATAGAAGCATTATCCACATACATGTGATTAACATAAACTTCTGGATAATCTTTAGCAACTTCCTCTATAACACTTCTCCAAAGTCTTGAAGTTTCTAATATATTTGCTTTATCCACACTTGTAAGTCTTTTATCCCTTTTCATAGCTGTATCAAAAGCAATTTTAGCTATTCTTCTTACTTCATTTACATTATATCTTTCAGTATCATAAGCACCTTGTACCCCATCTACCTCTTCTCTGCCTCTTTCACCAAAATATATTCCCCCAGTTAATTCTCTAACTACACATATATCTATACCATCACCTATTATGCTATCCTTTAATGGTGATGCATCCTTTAGTGGTGCATATAATAAAGCTGGTCTTAAATTGCAATATAAATTAAGACCTCCCCTTAATCCAAGTAATGCTTGCTCTGGTCTAACTTTTGCATTAGGGTCATCCCATTTAGGTCCCCCAACAGCTCCAAGTAATACAGCATCAGCCCTTTTGCAAGCTTCTAAAGTTTCCTCCGGTAGAGGTGTGCCCTTTTCATCTATAGCACATCCTCCTGCTAATAAATATTCATATTCAAAAACATGATTAAATTTATCCCCAACACAATTCAAAACATTCACAGTTTGTTCCACAACCTCTGGACCAATTCCATCCCCTGGTATTACAGCTATTTTATAATTCATCTTATAACCCCCTTTTTAATGTAGAATGTAGAATGAAAAATGAAAAATTATTGTTATAATTCAGCAAAGCTGAATTATGAAAATCTCTAAATTCCTTCGGAATTTATTCATTAATTCTTTCATTTTTTCATGCTGTCTTTGCGTTAGCAAATAAGCTCTTCATTCTTTCATTTCCAAAAACTCCGAAGGAATTTTTTCTCCAATTATGCATTACGCATTACGCATTATGCATTGATATTATGCTTGTTGCTTCTCTTTAATATAATTTACTAGTCCCCCGCAGTTAATTATTTTTTGCATGAATTCTGGGAATGGCTCTCCCTGATATTCTTGATTTTTAGTATTATTTTTTATAATTCCTGTTGTAAAGTCTACTTCAAGCTCGTCCCCTGCATCTATTGCTTTAACTGCTTCATCACATTCTAATATAGGTAATCCTATGTTAATTGCATTTCTATAAAAGATTCTTGCAAATGTGGATGCTATAACACAACTTACTCCACTTTCTCTTATAGCTATTGGTGCATGTTCTCTAGATGACCCACATCCAAAGTTCTTATTTGCAACAATAATATCTCCTTTTTGAACATTCTTTGTAAATTCTTTATCTATATCCTCCATACAGTGAGTTGCTAATTCCTTTGGATCAGAGGTATTTAAATACCTTGCTGGAATTATTACATCTGTATCTACATTATCTCCATACTTAAAAACTCTACCTTTTGCTTTCATTTAAAAGCCCCCTTTTTATTTAATGGGAATAATGAATAATTAAAAAATGAAAAAATGTAGGTAATAATTCAACAGAGTTGAATTATTGGTATATTTTAATATAGTCCCAAATTTTTTCTGTAATTCTTGCATTCTTTCATTTTTTCATTTCTTAAAGTTTCCCACTTCTTATTGCCTTAATAGAAATTCCAAAGGAATTTCATCAATAATTCTTTCATTTTTTCATGCCAATTTTGCTTCAGCAAAAAGGCTTTTCATTTTTTCATTACAAAAACTCCAAGGAGTTTTCTCCTTAATTATGCATTGTGCATTACGCATTGCCCATTGCTACTGTTTCTGGGTTTGTTATTTTCCCTGTTAGTGCTGATGCTGCTGCAACTGCTGGACTTGCTAGATATACTTCTGATTCCACGTGGCCCATTCTTCCTACGAAGTTTCTATTTGTAGTTGAAACTGCTCTTTCTCCTTTTGCTAGGATTCCCATATGTCCTCCTAAGCATGGCCCACAAGTTGATGTTGAGAATACAGCGCCTGCTTCTACTAAATCTCTTATTATTCCTTCTTCTAAAGCTTGAAGGTAAATTTTTTGAGTTCCAGGGAATACAATACATCTAATTCCTTTTTTAATTTTCTTTCCCTTTATAATATCTCTTGCTATTCTCAAATCAGATATTCTTCCATTTGTACAAGATCCTATAACTACTTGATCTACTTCTATATCCCCAACATTATCTATAGGTCTTGTATTTTCAGGTAAATGAGGAAAGGCAACTGTTGGTCTTAATTTACTTAAGTCTATTTCATAAACTTCATCATATTCAGCATCCTCATCTGCTTCAAAAACCTTCCACTCTCTATCTGAATGCTCCTTTAAATATTCAATAGTCACATCATCTACAGGGAAAATTCCATTTTTTCCACCTGCTTCGATAGCCATATTTGCCATTGTAAATCTATCATCTATTGAAAGATATTTTATTCCATCTCCAACGAATTCCATGGATCTATATAGTGCCCCATCAACGCCTATAATTCCAATGATATGGAGAATTATATCTTTACCACTTATCCACTTTGCTGGTTTATTCTTTAGAACAAATTTTATAGCTGATGGAACCTTAAACCAACACTTACCTATAGCCATGCCTGCAGCCATATCTGTGGAACCTATTCCTGTTGAAAAAGCTCCTAATGCCCCATAAGTACAAGTGTGAGAATCTGCCCCAATAGCAACATCTCCAGCAACTACTAATCCTTTTTCTGGAATTAGACAGTGTTCAATTCCCATTTCACCAACATCAAAGTAATTAGTAATTTCCTTTTCTCTAACAAATTCTCTTATCATCTTATTTTGCTCTGCTGCTTTTATATCCTTATTAGGAGTAAAGTGATCAGGTACAATAGCTACCTTCTCCTTATCAAAAACTTTTTCTAACTTTAATTTATAAAATTCATTAACTGCTACTGGTGATGTAATATCATTTCCTAGCACTAGATCTAAATCTGCCTCAATTAGCTGCCCCGCCTTTACACTTTCTAATCCTGCATGGGCTGCAAGGATTTTTTGAGTCATAGTCATACCCATGTTTTTAGTCCCCCTTTTTAAAAATAAGTTCTTAATTTCTTTTCTATATCTTTTATTAATTTATATTCTATTGAATCAACTAAAGCTATTAAACTAGCTTCCACAACATCTCTAGATACCCCAACAGTACTCCAATTTTCCATTCCATCTGTTGATTCTATTAAAACCCTTACCTTTGCTCCTGTGGCACTTTCTGAATCTAAAACTCTAACCTTATAATCTATAAGTCTTACTTCTTTCAATTGTGGATAAAAATTTTCAAGTGCTTCTCTTAAAGCCTTATCTAAAGCATTAACAGGGCCATCTCCCTCTGATGCTGTCATTTTATTTTTTCCTTCTACTACCACATTAATTAAGGCCGTTGATGTAAAATCCTTAGTATTCCAAGGTTGTTCCCCAATTGTTTTGAAATGTTTTAGTTCAAAGAAAGGCTTGTACTTTCCTATAGTCTTTCTAATTAAAAGTTCTACTGTGCCTTCTGCTCCTTCAAACTTATAACCTTCATACTCTAATTCTTTAAGTCTATTTGTTATCTTTTCCACTTCATCACTTTCTCTAGTTATGCTTGGAAAGATTTTTTGAATTTCTTTTAAAATTGTACTTTTCCCACTTACTTCAGATACTAGGAATCTTCTATCATTTCCTACAGCTTCTGGTTTTATATGCTCATAGGATTCTGGAGTTTTACAAATTGCATCAATATGCATTCCTCCCTTATGAGCAAAGGCTGATGCTCCTACATATGGCATATTATCTAAAAGTTTTATATTAGATATTTCTGAAATATATTTTGATGTCTTTGTCAGCTCTGTAAGTTTACTTTCAGGAATAGCTTCATATCCAAGCTTTAATTGCAAGGTTGGTATTATAGATGATAAATTTGCATTACCACATCTTTCACCAACTCCTATAAAAGTTCCTTGTACATGAGATGCCCCACATTCTATAGCTATTATTGAATTAGCTACAGCCATTCCTATATCGTTATGACAATGAATTCCTATCTTACCACCTACTAAAGTCACTACCTTCTCAACAATTTCTTTAATTTCTGAAGTTAAAGTCCCACCATTAGTATCACAAAGGGTTATTACATCTGCCCCAGCTTCCTTTGCCGATATTAATGTTTTTATAGCATAATCACTATTAGCCTTATAACCATCAAAAAAATGTTCTGCATCAAATACAACTTCTTTATTATGACTTTTTAAATATATTATAGAATCCCTTATCATATTTAAGTTTTCATCTAATGATGTTTTTAATATTTCCCTTACTTGAAAATCCCATGACTTACCAAAAATAACAACCACTTCTGTATCTGCTTTTAATAAACTCTTTATATTATTGTCATCTTCAGCTTTTATATTTGCTTTTCTCGTTGCCCCAAAGGCTGATAATTTTGAGTTCTTAAGATTTATTTCCTTCATTCTCTTAAAGAACTCCATATCCTTTGGATTAGATCCAGGATTACCAGCTTCTATATAAGAAACCCCCAGTTTATCTAAAGCAATAGCAACCTTTATCTTATCCTCAAGAGAAAATGAAATATCTTCACCTTGTGCCCCATCTCTTAATGTAGAATCAAAGATTTCTATATACCTTTTGCTCATTGCTAACCCCCTTATTTAAATGTAGAATGTAAAATGAAGAATATAGAATTATGGTTAATTCAGCATAGCTGAATTTTAATTTTCTATTTTATAACTTAGCTTTGCTAAGTTATTTCATTAATTTTACATTTTACATTCTTCATTCTTCATTATTAATTAAAGTATTCTCCATAATTAGTAATATCCTTATCTCCTCTTTCTAAGGCTGCTATTCCTGTTCTAACTATTTCTACAATTCCGTAGTCTTCCATTAGTTCTATTAGTGCATTGATCTTACTATCATCACCTGTTAATTCTATTGTTACAGTGTTGTGTGCAACATCTATTATCTTACTTCTAAATATTTTTACTACTTCGTTAATTGCCCCTCTTTTTTCTGGTGAAGCTTTTACTTTTATTAAAACTAACTCTCTATAAATTGAATGTTCTGATACTAACTCATGGACTCTTAAAACATCTTCTAGTTTATTAAGTTGTTTTATAAACTGCTCTAAAACATCATCGTTTCCCATTAATACAATAGTCATTCTTGATATTTCTTCTTTTTCAGTTCTTCCTACTGTTAAACTATCGATGTTAAATCCACGCCTTGCAAATAGCCCTGAAACTCTTGTTAAAACCCCCGATGAATTCCTTACTAATACAGATAATACATGCCTTTCCAAATTTTTAGCCCCCTTTTTTAAAAAATTGTGTAAAAAAACCACCCTTAATGAAAGAATCATTATGGTGGTATATAATTCCGCCTTAATTTCTACAATCACTAGGTTCTAACAAACCCTTGCCTTTAACGGTGCTTACCGGTTATCACTTATTAATACATCTTTGTACTTTCGGTGACACTGCTCTGGAGTGATTATATATTTAGAAAAGTATCCATTTACACCTACCATGGACTCTCTGAAACTTTTAATCTAAATAAAGGTCTCCTTCGTTGCATTTATAATCATAAGCTCATATTAAGTTTTGTTATTGCTAAAATTTTACTACCCCTACCCAATAC
>OGSQ01000399.1_pt1 | contig 18075 bp, 16 predicted proteins | sample 1573921 | NCBI WGS metagenome assembly OGSQ01 (sample SAMN03295832, study PRJEB24534) | human gut metagenome | isolation source: fecal sample 7 from infant 4 | host: Homo sapiens | place: USA: Pittsburgh, PA | collected 2014-07 | reverse complement strand
TTTGTACATTTTTTATTTTTTTTGTATATAAATTATGTATTTTTTATTTTAATAAAATTGTTATATGTTTACTCCTATGATTTATACAGAAAATAATGGAGTTTTTACTGGGGAAAGTATAAGCTTTTTTACACCCGAAACTAAATTTGTTTTAAAAGAAACAGTTACTAAAAATACTCTATCTGTAAGTGAAGTTTTTTATAAAAATGATAAAATAACTATTGGATTTATTAATCCAATAGTATATGATAAAATTAAATAATAAATAAAAATAGCATGTGTTCTTACATAAATTAAGTACACATGCTATTTATAAGTAATCAATACTTTAATAAGCTATAAATAAATTTTTATTTATTCTACACTGCCTTGCGTATCTTCATTCTTTTCTGGAATTGAAACTATATCACAAACAGGTTTTTGTTGTTTAACATTAAAATTATATAATACCACGGTATCACATAACATATCATGTAATGCTCTTTTTCTATTATCTATACCAATAAAAATATATCCTATAAATAAAATCAGACTACTTAAATATCTTCCAATTGTTTCTCTATATATTACATCTATAATAGAAAGTCTTTCTTCATTTTCTTTATAAACTCTTATTTTCATAACCATTTTACCAAATGTAGCACCATATCTATAAGTCATAAATATAAAATACGAAACAGTAAATAAATAAATAGCTATATCAATTATAGAAAACCTAAACAATATATGTTTAAATAAAAAAGCATCTGGATATATTAAAGCAATTATAAACATTGGTATTCTTATTACAAGCATTGCACATCCTACAATAACGCAGTCAATAATATATGCCCATAACCTTACAAAAAAACCTGCATATAAAACTTCCTGATTATTATTGTTCAGCATAATACATCAAGCCTCCATTACCTGCTTTTTCTAAGTAATCTGAAATTACCTGTGCATCAGATTTACTCTTTATTCCTTCCATCTTTGAAAATAATGATGAAAATACATTTTCTTGAACTTCTGGTGTATATACCGTAACGTCACTTCCGATATAGTCAAGCATATCCTTTTGCATATTATCATAAGTATCAACATTATCAATTAATCCTAATTGAAGTGCTTGATTTGCTGAGTAGACACGACCGTCCGCAATCGGTTTTACAGTTTCAATATCCATATGTCTTCCTTCTGCTACAATTCCAGCAAACTGGTCATAAGCTTCATCTACAAGACTTTGAAGTATGGCTCTTTGTTCATCTGTCATTTCTCGACCTGATGATCCCATAGCTTTATTAGGACCACTTGTAATATCTATTTCTTCTATTCCAAGTTTATCATATAATCCTTTTACATTTACAAGTGAAGTAATAACACCAATAGAACCCGTCCAGCAATTTCTATTTGCATAAATCTTATCAGAAGCCATAGAAATATAATATCCACCTGAACATGCACGGCTGCTCATATATGTCCAAACTGGTCTTCCTGTATTTTCTTTATACTCTTTTAATTTTAGATAAAGCTCATCAGATTCATAAACTCCACCACCTGGGCTATTTACATATAAAATTATTCCTTTATTGCTATTTGATTTAATCATTGAATCAATATAACTTAAAGTTTTTTTATGATTGTACCCTTGTGGTGTAGAGAATATACTATCACTCCCTGATGAACTTTGAATTGTACCTTCTACCTTAACAACTCCTACAAATTCTTCTGATGGAAGACTTACATCGCTAGATAACGCTACTGCTTTTAGTGATTCTTCTGATTCCTTTGCAATATTGCTCGAATATGAATTTATAAGTACACTTGATCCGCTTACACAGATAAATGCTACTGCTGCCACTATAAGACCTATAATCTGTTTCTTATTCATTAAGAAAATCCCCCTGTTACTCTTATTAACTAATCCTTATATAATTATAATCAAAGTATTGCAAAATATCATTAAAATTTGAATAAATAAAAAATTTTACTAAATATGAGCAAAATTTAATTATACAAAATATAAGTACACTTAATATTAATTATGGTATAATATGTTTAATAAATTTACGTAGTCTCAAAATTCACACTAAAATTATATAAATTAGTTAAATTTATATAAAAAAATCTACATTTTTGCTATAAAGGAGAATTAAAATTATGAATGAAATGCTAAAATACAACAAAGAATTTGTTGAAAAACGTGAGTATGAAAAATACAAAACAACTAAATATCCCGAAAAAAAAATAGCAATATTAACATGTATGGATACTAGATTAATGGAGTTACTTCCAGCATCTTTAGGATTTAAAAATGGAGACATAAAAATAATCAAAAATGCTGGTGGAATAATTTCAAATCCTTTTGGTAGTGTTGTTAGAAGTTTATTAATAGCAATATTTGAACTTGGTGTAGAAAACATTATGGTAATTGGTCATACTGATTGTGGCGTTCAAAACATCAATAGCGAAAGTATGATTAAACATATGCTTGATAGAGGAATCTCACAAGAACAAATTGATATGATTAAATATTGCGGAATTGATTTTAACCAATGGCTACGAGGATTTGAATCTGTTGAAGTATCTGTTGAAAAAACAGTAGAAATGTTACGTATGCATCCATTAATTCCAAAGGATATACATGTTTCAGGATATGTTATGGATTCTATTACTGGTGAAATGAAAGCAGTTGATGTCTGTGAAGAATAAGTAAAATAATTTTAAGGCTAGATATTTTTGAATAAAATATCTAGCCTTTTAGAATTTTGCAGTTTTTGAATAAAAGAATTTAATTTTATTTTACATAAATCTTATAAGATGCTGAAAATTCTTTTCCTTCTTCTAATTTAACAATTCCTTCCTTATCCTTAAATTGACCATTAAAATCAACATAATCAGCATGGCCAAACCAAGGTTCTATACAAACAAATGGTGCTCCTTTTTCAGGTGCCCATATTGCTATATAATCAAATTCACCAAAATCTACAGTTAAAACTTTATTATTATTTTTTGATTTTATTGATATCTTATTTGATTTAAGATTATCAAAAGTTAATACACCTTGTTTAAATAAATCTTTAGATAAATTAATAATACTAGATTCATTTAATATGTCTTTTCTGTTATGTAAAAAATAAGCCTCATCATTGACCATTAATGCTGATATTGTTTCTTTTTCATTAAATTCAAGATAACAATCTTCTAGTTTATCTTTTACTTCAATAGGACACATAAATGCTGGATGTCCTCCTACACAGAAATATATTTCCTTATTATCTAAATTTCTAACATTATAAGTTGTGATAACACTATTATCCTTAATTGTATGAGTTACTTCAAAACTAAATTTATATGGGTATACTTTAAGTGATTCATCGCAGTAATCTAATTTAAAACTAATAGAAGAATCTGTTTTTTCTACTAACTTAAATTCAGATACCCTAGCGATTCCATGTGCTGGTAATTGGTATACGTTATCGCCAATTCTATATTTAGAATCTACAACCTTACCAACTATAGGGAATAAATGCGGTGAACTATATTTCCAATATTTTTCGTCTCTGTTCCATAAATATTCTGTATTATCTTCTTTGTGTGTTATTGAATGCAATTCTGCACCATGGGTACTTGCTGTTATCCTAATTTTTGAATTTTCTAATGAATAAATCATGTGAAACCTCTCCAATACTTTAAACTTTATATTTAAACTACAATAATAATTTAATATTTATTTTTCCATAATTTTATTTACTTCAACCTTATCAAATAATTCTTTAACTACACTTTCAGAAACAACCCCAGTTTCTTTTTCTAATGCATTAGCTGTTCCACATGCTGATGCAAGTTTTAGTATATCCTTTACATCATATTTTCTTTGAATTCCAATTGCAATTCCCGCAACATATGAATCACCTGAGCCAACAGGATTAACTGCTTCTACTTGTGGAAATGTAACTCTATATAATTCATTGTTTATTCCAGCTATAGAACCATCTTTTCCCAATGAAATTATAACAAACTTTATACCCTTTTTATGAAATTCTTTTATTTCTCTTACTGCATCCTCTATTGAACTAATCTTTCTTCCTGTTAACGCTTCTATCTCATCCTTATTAGGTTTTATAAAATAAGGTTTTCCTTCTATACCTTCTTTTAATGCTTCCCCACTAGTATCTAATAAAAATTTCTTATTTTGTGCATTAGCTAGTTCGATTAAATTTCTATAAAAAGTACTTGGAACATTTTTAGGTAAACTTCCTGAAGCAACAATGACATCGCAATTATTTATAAGTTCTATATATTTTTGTAAAAATTCCTGTTGTTCATATTCACTAACTATTGGTCCTGGCTCAAGTATTTCTGTTTGTACAAGATCATCTGTTATAAATGCTAAACATTCTCTAGTTTCTCCTTTTATTTTTACAAAATCTTGATTTATACCATAATCTTTAAGTTTTTCCTCTATAAATTCACCACTTTTACCTCCAACAAACCCAGTTACAATGCAATCTTCTTTTAATATTGTTGATACATTTGCAACATGTATTCCCTTTCCTCCTGGAGTATTCTCTACACTTCTAGCTCTCATTACCGTATCTTTTTTTATATCATTTAACTCATATCTTTTATCTACAGATGCATTTAAATTTAAAACTAATATCATTAACCTTCCTCCTATTTATTTCTTATGCTTAAATTTTATTTTTTACTTAATATTAATTATTTAATCTTCAAATATAATTTTTAATAATGTATTTAAAACTATACTTTAATCTGTTGTGACATTTTATAAAAATTATTTTCAATCATAATAAACATTAAGATTTTTATTAATTTTGTAAAAGCGTAGGATATATTATTTCCCACGCTCTTATATTTTTAATTTACCATCTATTATTATTTTATTTTATTTGATATAATAGTAATTACATTTTAAATTTATTTTAAATTTATTTTTTCTTAGGTTTAGTGACATTCTATTCCTAAGATTTTTTTTCATAGTGGACTTTTTTGTCTCTATCTATGAATATATTAATATCTATTTTCACTTCCACATACTCTGATTTTATGTTCAACAATTTTTTTCATGGCCTCTTTTCCTGGTGTCATATATTTTCTCGGATCATTAGATTTTGGATTTTCTTTAAAATACTCTTTTACTGCATCAGAAAATGGAACTTTTAAATCAGTTGCAATATTTACTTTACATATTCCAAGTGAAATTGCTTTTTCTACAAGTTCATCTGGTACATCTGATGCCCCGTGTAAAACTAAAGGAACATTAACTTTTTCTCTAATTTCTTTTAATCTCTCGAAATCAAGCTTAGGCTCTCCTTTATATAATCCATGAGCTGTTCCTATAGCAATTGCTAAAGAATCCACCCCTGTTCTATTTACAAATTCAAGTGCATCGTCTGGATTTGTGTACATTGCATCTTTAGCATCAACTTCTATGTCATCTTCTCTTCCACCAAGTTTTCCAAGTTCAGCTTCTACAACTGCATCAAATTTATGAGCATATTCTACGACATCTTTTACGATTTCTATGTTTTTTTCAAATTCATATTTTGATGCATCAATCATACATGATCTAAATCCTATATCGATATCCTTTTTAATTGCCTCAACATTTTCAAAGTGATCTAAATGTATGGCTATTGGAATATTGTATTTATTAGATGCTACTTCTGCCATAGCCTTAATATAATCTGGTCCTGCATAATCTTCAATTGTTGATGGTGTTCCTGCTATAATTACAGGTGATCTCATTTCCATTGCTGTTTCTGCGACAACTTGTAATGTTTCTAAATTATGAATATTAAAAGCTGGAACTGCATATCCTTCTTTTTGTGCTTTTAATAACATCTCTCTTGTTGATAATATCATTCTTGATACACTCCTTAATATTAAAATTCTACCTAATAAATTAATTAGTCGTGATATTCTCCTCTATCCCATTTTTCTAGAAATTCATCAAAGAAATGATCATTTTTGAATTGGTCATCTTTTCTTTCTGCTATTGAATCTATTTTTTCAATAATTTTCTTATCCTCTTCAGTTGGTTCAAATTTAGTCTCTAAAAATGCATCAATTATATTTTCCATTAATCCAACACCAGTAATTCTTCCACCAAATCCTATAACATTTGCATTTAAATGTTTTTTAGCATATATAGCTGAAGATACATCTCTTACTAATGCTGGTCTTGTACCAACTACTTTAGCTGTTGATGTTGTTATTCCAACTCCTGTTCCACAAAGGACTACTGCTAAATCTGCTTCTCCTGAAACAACTTTTTCAGCTGCTTTTTTCCCAAATATAGCATAGTGAGTTCTTATATGATCATAAGTTCCACAATCTATAACTTCATGCCCTTTTGCTGTTAAATATTCAACTATGTGTATTTTTCTATCTGTAACTATATGGTCACATGCCACTGATATCTTCATTTTATATTCCTCCTACTTTTCCTATAACATTTTATTTAACATATCTACTCTTATTTGATGTCTTCCACCAGCATATTCTGAAGTTAAATAATTATCTACTAAAGCTTCTGCTAATTTTGTTCCAACAATTCCAGATCCCATTGCTATAACTGAAGTATTGTTGTGACTTCTTGTCATATAAGCTGAATGTTCATCTGAAACTTCTGCGCATATAATCCCTTTGTGCTTATTAGCTGCCATAAAAGAACCTGCTCCATATTCATCTATTAGTATTCCTCTATCTCCTTCATTGCTTAATATTGCTTTGCAGACTCTATCAGCTGAATCTACCAAATCAACTTCATCTTCTGTCTTATCTATAACTTCATAACCTTTACTTACTAAATAATTCTTTAAATGTTCTTTTAATATTGATCCTTTTTTATCTGCTCCTATTAAAACTTTCATATACATCCTCCTAATCTTATTAACCGTTCTGCTAAAATATATGAACATTGTTTTTCTCAATACTAGAAAATATAATAAGTTTGACTAGATTAATTATCCCCTAGAAAAGAAGAGAAAAACATTGAACAAAACTAAAGTAAAATGTCCTATCTATCACTCTTACTAACTATATAAGTTTGCTTTGGATAAGCAGGCTAATCAAAAATATCAATCTAGACAATGTAAGCACCAATTCGCCTTAGATAATAATTACATACTTCCTAAAATGAAATTCCCTAAATGTCTAAAAATATAGTAAAGATACACATTTATATCATTTTTATAAACATCATAATTGTTATAAAATGCAATGATATTATAGTTAAAAATTATATTACTAACATTTATCATTTATACAGCACATTTATAAAACTATTATTCTCATAAACAGTATAAAATACCACATTATGGTTAATATTTTATTCAAACGCTAAATTTATATTAGATTTCCACTTAATCAAATCTAGAAACTCATATTAAACTTAACATTAATAAACAAAGATAAAACTTGTGATGAACACATTAACATTATAAATCGCCTTCCTATAATCCAGATCTAATTACAGTATTTACAAAATCTAGACATATTCCTACTTCTCCAACATCTAGTGATGTAAATAGTAATTTAATTAAATCTTTCAATATAAATTCATTAGACCAAATGTATCATTGAACATATATTCTTCCAGAAATTGCAATCTTAGCCAATGATACTTAATTAAAAATTCTTAGTTTTCAGTAATATAATTATACTAATATCTTTGTTAATATCTTTGATTAACCTACAAAAATTATTTCTATTGCAAACTTGTTTACCATATAATATATTATTCAAGCCCACATTATTTTCAAAGATCGACTATAATTTTATGAAAAATAAAACTCTTTTTCATATTATCTAAACAGATTACTTATTAAGTAAAAATATAATTTCTAAGACCCTTAATGAGTTTTGTTAGATATTCTTTTAGGTTTGTTTTTTTTTTATTTTGTTCTTTATTGTTGTATATTTATATTATATATTTTTATTCTTTTTTTTCAAGTGTTTATTTTATATTTTATTATCATATTTATAAATATCTATAACTTGTGTTCATCAGGAATACTTAAAATTAAAATATTTGCATTATTAAATTGTGTTACATTAGTTTCCTGTACTTTATATGTTAATCGTGTTAAAAATATTAAAATATATCTTACATAAAAATCAATACTTCAAAAAATAAATTTAACTTGCCTAGCTTTGCCATCACATTTTTTAAAAATTTCTAAATTTATCTATAAATTTAGATGTTTAAATTATAAAATATCCTCAAGTATAAATTTTTTTCAAACCAAGAAAAAATTTTTTATATTTTTTGTATAACTGCTCTATAAATAAACAACTCATAGAGTATAACGATATGTTTTATTAATTAATTCTAAGAAATCTCAGTATCAATTATTAATGATAAACTAATTAATTTATCATCATTAGGATTCTCTTTAAAATCTACAATGAAAATACATTCTCCCTAAGTATTCCTAACATCTTAACTAGGTGTGTTTAACAATACTATATTCCCAAAATCTTGATATTGATCACGGCGTTCATAGACAATAATTTTGTTTTTTAAAGTTCTAGAATCCTATAAGAAAAATTTCCTTCAGTGCTTTTCTCTTTATTTTCATCAACCTTATAAATCTCTTAAGCTTTTATTTCATCTAAATTAATCTAACTAGATGACTAATTAGAAATATTATTCTCATCATCCAATTATTTTTCTTTATCAGTCCTTCACTTGAAATAAATTCATTAGAAATTATTTTAGTTATTATCTTATCTTTTCCTTATATGCTATCTGAAATAATTTTTTAGGAACATCACCATGCTAGCTAAATTCTTTATCATCCTAATCTGAAACTATTTCAACAGCTACTACAGAAAAACTTGATACTGATTATCTACATCCCTACATTATTGACTATTTTTGTATCAGCTTATGTATAAGCGATTTATCCAGCCAACATATTAGAGTTACACAGAAACTAACTAGTAATATAGACACTATATCTAGTAATATATTAATTATTTTAACGCGTTGTGCTATTTACCAAATTACAAATATTATGAATAGCTCAAAATATCTTTTAATTGAAATTTGCAATTTTTTAACCAAATGCAATTTGTTTTATCTGAGCTATCTTTCTATTTACTAAAATGTGAGTTATTATAAATGAAATGTGAAAAGCTGTTTTCTACTCTTCAGCTTGTCTTTGACAATACGTTGCAGAGCCGCTTTTCTAAATGATGTTTACTATTTTTTCTTTTCAGGGATATTAATAAAATATATTTTTCAATTTCAAGTTTATTCATTAAGGAATAATTTCATTGTAAACATCATCAATTAAAACAAAAACAACTGTAAAAAAGTCCTTTAAATTATAAATTTTTCAGTATTATAATAAGTTAACTCTAACATTTCAATCATCTCCTTATTATGTTTTTGTTTGGTTAATTATATTTTAATGAAGATTATTGTTATATTTTTTTAATTTTGACTAGCACAATGCGTTATTTAGTAATTTTTTAGTATTAATATTTCTTTCCATAGTATAATACTTTTTAAAAAGGCAAGATTAGATAACCTTGCCTTCCACTACATTTATATTTAAATAGCTACTGGAGAAAACTAATTAATTTCCTGTGTTTCTGCAACTTTCTTATACCAATAAGCACTCTTTTTAGGATAACGCTCTTGTGTCTCGAAATCTACATAGAAAAGTCCATAACGTTTTTCATAGCCATTTGACCATGAGAATACATCCATTAATGACCAAATAAAGTATCCTTTAACATTTGCTCCATCTTCAATAGCATCATAAATTGTTTCTAAATGTTGCTTAACATAATCAATACGGCCATCATCATAAACAGTATTGTCTATAAATTCATCCTTATAACCTAAACCATTCTCTGTTATATAGATTTTTTTATAGTTTGGATAATCATTCTTAACACGCATAATTTGGTCATAAAGACCTTTTGGATAAATCATCCAATCCCAATCCGTACGCGGAACATCCACATCAAATTCACGACGACCAACACCTTTAATTTGATATTTTGAACCACCTTTATCACCTTTAGCATTGTGAGTAATTTCAGTCTCCCCATCAAATTCACGCATCCAATCACTCATATAGTAATTAATGCCTAGGAAATCATTTAAGTCTTTTGCTGCTTTAAGTGCCTTAAAATCTTCATCGCGAAAATCAAGTTCACCTCCATTTACAGCTAATATATGCTTAACACCTTCCATTGTTTTTTCAGAGTATTCACCTAAATAAGTAGCATCTAAAATGAACTTGTTATGAATAATATCTTCAAGTTCAGCTGCACGTACATCAGCTGGATTAGTTGGATCATATGGATATTTTGTTGGTAAAGCATGAACAACTCCAATTTCTCCCGAATAACCACCGTCTTTGAATATTTTAACTGCACGAGCATGTGAAACCATCATATTATGATGAGATTGAAAAACTTTTGCAAGATCATATTTGATACCTGGTGGAAACTTTCCAATAAGATATTGCCCCTCTCCTATAGGTCCAATTTCATTAAAAGTTGTCCAATAGTTTACTTCTGAAAATTCTTTAAAACAAAATTCTGCATAGTTTACAAAATGTTCAATATTTTCACGATTAATAAAATCATTATTTGAATGAAGTGCCTCTGGCGTATCAAAATGATGAAGGGTCACAAATGGTTCAACATGATGCTTATAACATTCTGCAAACAAATTGTGATAGAATTCAACCCCCTTAGGATTAACTTTTCCAAAACCAGTTGGAAAAATACGTGACCAAGCAATGGAGATTCGTATACCGTTCACGCCAAATTGTTCAGCTAATTTCAAATCAACTGGATATTTATGATAAAAATCACTTGCTGGTTCAGCAGTATACCAATAGTTATCTTTGAGATATTTATCCCAAGCTACTGGTCCTTTTCCATCAATCTTTGTAGCACCTTCTGCTTGATATGCAGCCGTTGCACCACCAAATATAAAATCTCTAGGTAATTTTTTACTCATTGATAGCACCTCTCTAAATTTATTTTTATTAACTAAAATAGAAATATCCAACCAATAAATAATACATATTCATGTTGGTTCTATTATTTCCCTAAAACCAGCATAAACTGTTAGTGCTCAAATTGTTGCTTAACAAAATCAAGTGCTCCTTGACCATCACGTGTTAACTTAATATATTGAGCGCCCTCTGTTTTAGCTAATTTAATCCCAAGTTTGTCTGTTTCTGCTTTCATATCTTCATAGTTAGAAGCAACTTGCGGTGCTAAAATAACTAGTTGATATTGTGATAAGATTTCACGGTGAGCACCATAGCTGCCTGCAGCTGCTTTCACTGGAACATTATATTCTGTAGCTGCTTTATTCAAAGCATTAGCTAGGAGACCACTTGTACCACCTCCAGCACAAATTACTAAAACATTAGTTTGTTCTTTAATTGCGCTAACTTTATCCTCTTTGAGAATAGCATTTCCAATAATAGCATCTGCTTTTTTAGTGTTAAAATTTGTAGCAACTTTATCTTTTAGAGCATCTGATGAGTTTGTACCAGCAGCTTCTTCAGCTAGAACTTGTTCATCATAAACCTTAACAAATGGATAATAAATTAAAACGTCAACAACAATTAATAATACCGCAAGTACAATTGATAAAAGACCAAATCCTGTACCCATAATAATACCCAAAGGTCCAGGTGTAGTCCAAGGCAAGTTAACACTAAAACTATTCATTCCAAGTGTATCAACAAAGAATTTAAAAATCCAAATATTTACAACCGGAGCAAAGATAAATGGAATAAAGAATATTGGATTTAATACTATAGGGGCACCAAATAAAATCGGTTCATTAACTCCAAAGAATGTAGGAACAACAGATGCACGACCAATTGCTTTATTACGTTTTGATTTTGTCAACCACATAAACATAAATGGAACAACAAGTGTAGCACCTGTACCACCCATAGTTACTATGAACATTTGTGTACCTGATGTAATGACGTTACCTGCATGTTGACCTGCTTGTAATAATTGGAAGTTGGTTTCAACATTCGCATAAGTAATCGCAGCAATTACTGGCTCTACAATTGAAGGACCATGAATACCAACAAACCAGAACAAAGCATAAGCTCCGAAGATAATTGTAATACCAATATAACCGTCAGCTGCAGAAAATAGTGGTGCTAATAAAATACCAATTGATTCTGCAACATTTACACCAACTGTTGCTTTAACAATAAGTTGAATAGCATAGAGAATAATAATCGAAAATGCAAATGGAAAAATATCTTTAAACACTTGTGAAATATTCGGTGGAACTTCGTCTGGCATACGAATTGTTACATTATTTCTTATACAGACTTTATAGACATTAACAGTAATAAATGCAGAAATGAAAGCTGTTAAAAGACCTTTTGTTCCCATAAAAGCACTCAAGAAGCCACCATCTTTAGCAGGATCTGATGCCATAATAAGGAAACCAGCCATAGATGCCAACATTGTAGAAATATAGTTAATTTGATTAGTGCTGTCTAACTTGCGATTCATAGAATCTGTAAGCGACTTAGCTGTAGTACCTGCAATTAAAAAACCTATAATCCCCATAGTATAGTTATATGGAGTCATCAAACCACTTTCAATATCCTTAGGCCATGAAAATCCAAAAATATTTGGCACATAGGCAATTAAAAGAAAAATGCTTGAGAATAGAATGACTGGCATTGCTGAAATAAAGCCATCCCTAATTGCACGAAGATAAATATTACGGGAAATCTTTTCAAAGAAAGGTTTTCCCTTTTCAATTTGATTAATTAAAGTATTCATTAATTTGTACCTCCTTTACAAAACTCAATTAAATGTTTCATTAAATCTTGAAGCAAAACAGTTGTCATCAAGTTATCTTGACCATATATCATTGTTATACTATATTCTAAATCTTCTCCAGCAACTTCTTTTTGAGTAAGACTTATTTGAGCATTAGTGTATAAACAAGACAAAAGTTCAATGCTTCTACAAGTTCATCAGCTTTATTAAAATCACTAATTTGATTTACAAAGCTTTAATAATTTAGAACCAGCATCACCTGCATAGGTTATAATTTAAAAAAACCTAATTAATTCAACATCTTACCTATTCATAAATTTTCCTCCTTTATTTAGTATGGTTCTAATAAGTTATATGAACATTGTTCTTCTCAATACTAGAAAATATAATACGTTTGATTAGAGCTAATTATCCTACTAAAAAAACGAGAAGAACAATGAATAACACTAAAATAAAAGATATACACTGTAACTCTGATCAACTGTATAAGTCTGATTCGGGCAAGCAGGCTAATCAAAAATATCAATCTAGACAATGTAAGCACCAATTTGCTCCCCACTCTATCAGTAAAGCCAAAGAATCAAAATATCCTAAAGATGACAAAGTTCTATATTCGCTTCATAAATATAGACATTATAATCATTATAAATGTACTTAATAAGATACTTGTTGAATATCATAATTTAACTATTGATGTTGCCTCTAGTATAAAGCTAAAAAAGGCTTTAATTCATGCAAAAAACTGATAATAATATTTGTATTTATCTTTCACTATAACTTTATAGACCTTATAACTCATTAAAAAATTATACTCCAACTAAAGTTTCCGCATTCGCTAGCAATAACAAATCTAAACATTCTTGGTTTGTTGCTGCTTAATTTAATTAATCAATATCTTTGATTGAGCTGCAAAAACCCTATTTATTTCATGCTTCTGTGCCATGCGCTAAATTATTCAAACTTATATAATTTTCAAAAAGCGAGTACTTCTAGGAAATGTTAATCTATTTTTTCATAACAACATAACAGAATCTCTATTATCATAATAAAGCTAATTAAGTAACATTGACCATGAACAATGATATAAAACTTCTCTCTCTCATTAGTCTTGACACCTAACCTACTACTGTCGCTATGATTTCCTATATTCTACCACCAATTTTTCTAGGCTTCTGTGGAAGCTAGTTTGATATGTTTTCTGATATCCAAGAGTTTCTTGACTTCTGTCTATATACTGAATACAGCATCATAAAAAGTACTATTTCTTTAGTTCTAAAAATTCCTTTTAACTTAAAATAAAATTCCCCATTAATCCTCCTTAAATTCTGTTAACAGTTTTATTGTAAGCGCTTCATATGTTTATTCTAATCCTTTTCATTGTTCGTTGTCAATATTTTTTTGTTCTTTTTTTATATAAATAAACATTTACAAACACGACTATATGCTCTATTTATAGTAGACAGTTTAAATAATAAAACCATTATTACTGTATTGATGCTAGTGTAAATTAGTGGACATACAAAATCAAACTAAGTAAAATAATCTTTAGTTAAGAAAGTATGTGTCCATTATGGAAAACAGAAGAAAATAATAGACTTATTTAAATCAGTAATTAGCTTAGCAAAGCTAATTAGAGAATATGACATTGCAAAATCAACAATTAACGGATGAATTAAAGATGTAAAAGAAATTAAAATAGACAAAAATAAAGTTATCCCGCTTAAAGAAGTAAAATCTTTTAAAAAAGAAATTGCAAGATTAAGGAGGAAAATTAAATACAAAAAATTCTCTCGCGTGGACTATGAATTCTGTGAATTTTAAGAGCATGTGAAAGTTTTCTGTAAATAGCTTTCTATGATAAGATTTTTAAAATTAGATAAACTGACTAGTTGTAAAATGAAATTAAACTAATAAAAATCCATAGTGAATTATCTGTGTTATGATTTAATCGCGAAACAAAACCAACACGGAGGATAATCACTATGAATCATCAAAATGATAACACAGAATCACGTAAAAATAAACACTTAAATTACAAAGAACGTATGACTATTGAACTTCGCCTTAAAGATGTCTTTTCAGCATATAAAATAGCTAAAGAATTAAACCGTCCAATAAATACTGTTTTAAATGAGATACGCCGTGTCACAACTATTCAAATTAAGCAAGGTAACTATATTGAAATGTATCTTGCAGATACTGGCGATACTATCTACAGAAATAACCGTCAGAATTCTTGCCGTACATTTAGACTCCTAGAATGCAATGATTTCATTAATTATGCTGTTAATAAAATGAAAAATCATTCGTGGTCACCAGAAGCATGTGTAAGTAACGCCCTTGCCAAAGGCAAGTTTCAACGATCTCAAATAGTTTGTACTAAAACTTTATACAATTATATTGATTTAGGATTGCTAGCAGTCATTAATGCAGATTTACCAATGAAATTATGTAGAAATACTAAGCCATCAAAGGTAAAAAATCATAAGAAAAAGCTAGGTAAAAGCATTGCTGAACGCCCAAGTAATATCAATAATCGTGAAGAATTTAGTCATTGGGAAATAGACACTGTTGTTGATCAAAAATCCAAAGATAACTGCGTTCTTCTAACTATTCTTGAGCGTAAAACTAGAAATGCCATAATTCATAAAATTGCATCTAAGACTGCTGAAGCAGTTACGGGAGCACTTAATAGAATCCGTAATATATATGGTGATAAATTTAGTGACATATTCAAGACCATAGCAGGTGATAATGACTCTGAATTTGCCAATTTATCCACATTAGAAGCAGAAACAGATACAAAAGTATATTTCACACATTCATATTCCTCATTTGAAAAAGGAACTAATGAACATCATAATGGCTTAATCCGCCGTTTTATTCCGAAAGGAAAACGTATAGCGATTATAGTCCAGATGACATCGTATTTATCGAAGAATGGATGAACACTCTTCCAAGGAGAATACTTAACTATAAAACTCCAGAAGAGCTATTTGAAATACACTTAGATGAAATCTATTCAATATAAGTAAATTCAAGCGTTTAAGTCATAGATGCACATTAATTCAATTTGTTATTGCAATTTATCTAAAAAACATTATTAGTATTTCTTAAATATTACTGGAAATCAAAATTTCCAGTAATAATAAATTGATAAAAATACTAATTACACAAAACTATCTAAACTCTCGGTTCTTATGGCGAAATGAAACTGAAAAGTTTCTGACCCACCCAACAATATACTTTTGTTTCTTTTTTACTATTTGTGGTTCGAAAGTTCTAGCTCTCTCTTATTACACTTCTATTATTATTTCCATATATTTACTGTATGTAGTCTTTTTTTACGTTTCGTGCATTAGAACTGTCGGTGCATTCATATGAATTATATCGTAAATAATTGTCCATTTCTGCAGTAAGCATACTTTCAATAGTTCCACCTAGCAAGTCTTTAAGCGCATATTAAATATCCTCAACAGTATGAATATTATATTATATTCTTAAAATTAATTATGCTATTCTTTTTACCTTCATTTTAATCTTTCTCTTCTTTTAACCATAAAAAGTGGCTGCTCCACGCTCCTTCGGAGAAATATTTTAAAATTAGAAATAAAACCATAGAAACAGCCTTGTTCTATGGTTTTCATATTATGATTTATAAGTTTTCCCGTATATACATTTATATTCTTTAGGTCTTAGTATATCGACACATTCTTCTGTAAGCGTCAAAGAATCTACACCTACAAAATAGATAAAGCTTCTTGCTAAAATTATAATAAAGTTTTTAACAGGAGGCGTTTTTTATGAATGAAGATAAAAATGTAGATTGAGAAGCGATGATTGATAAGCTTTCATCATATTCAGGTACAATTAAGGATTTCTGTAAAGAAAATAATATTCTAGAGAAGAAGTTTTATTATCATAGACGAAAACTAGCAAATAAGAATAAAGTTGTATTTCATGAAATCCCTTTAAAATCAGAGAACACTTCAGCTGTATCAATTACTAATGAATCAGATATAAAAATTAAGATTGGAAAAGCCACAATATACATTCCGGCTAATGAAATAGCTGCTTTAACTGCTATAGTAAGGAACTTAAGCTGCAATGTTTAATATTGATAAAATAGATACTGTATATATTGCATGCGGAGTTACTGATCTTAGAAAAAGTATTGATGGATTAATTATGATTATGAAAAATGAGCTGAAGCTCAATCCGTTTGAAAAAGCTCTATTTGTTTTTTGTAATAAACAAATGAACAGAATAAAAATATTGCATTTTGATGAAGGATTTTGGCGGTATTATTACCGACTTGAAAATGGAATATTAAAATGGCCGAAGACTCGGGAGGAAGCCATTAAGGCAGAGAAAAAAGAATTAATATGGCTTCTTAAAGGATATGAAATTAGAACGAAATCAAAAATTAAGTCTGTAAAAGAAGAGAATAGTTTTTGATATATACATAAGCTGACAAGCCTACAATTCAAAGGATTTATCCCTTTGGAATTGCAGGCTTTTATGGTAATATATGTTTATATTTATTAAGGAGTACATGTTATGGAAGATAAGAATTTTGATGAACTTGATGATAAAACTAAAGTGATAATTTCAAAAATGGAAAAAGCAATTAAAGAAAAAGATTCTGAAATTAAGAATAAAAATGAAGAAATAGAAGATTTAAAGAATCAGATTGCACTTCTAAAAGGTCAGATTCTAAATAAAAACAGTAAGATTTTTGGCCAGTCCAGTGAACAGGCTAACGAAGATCAGTTATCATTTTTTAATGAAGCAGAAAAAGACAGTGATTCAAAAATTTCAGAACCTGATCTTGAAACAATCACTTATGCCAGAAAAAAAGCCGTATCACATAATGGCAAGAAAGATAATACAGCAAATCTTAAAAGAGTTGTAATTGAACATAAACTTGATAATTCTAAGAAAATATGTGATAAATGTGGAACTCAGCTTTCTTTCATAGGGACTCAGAAAAAGGAATTATTAAAATTCAAACCAGCAGAAATTTACATAGAAGAACATATAACAGAAGTATGGGCTTGCAAAAAATGCGAAGCGGAAGCTGATAAAGCAAACATAATATCCGCTACCACTCCTAAGACTTTATTACATTGGTCTTATGTCAATATTTGGGACACAAAAAGTCAAATTTTTTTATGCTGCACTTCTAGCTAATAATTCACATTGATCTGGAGTCATGTAATTAATAGAAGAATGTAGCCTTTTTCTGTTATACCAACCTTCAAT